>Ga0208299_1000890_pt1 | contig 24523 bp, 55 predicted proteins | sample 15_taG_FD_184089 | JGI IMG/M metagenome (GOLD analysis project Ga0208299, IMG submission 184089) | Marine viral communities from the Subarctic Pacific Ocean - 15_ETSP_OMZ_AT15312 metaG (SPAdes) (version 2) | ecosystem: Environmental > Aquatic > Marine > Oceanic | place: Pacific Ocean | collected...
AATATAGCCAAGAGAAAGGGATGAGCTTTTTTGTAGGAGATTCTCCTATACCATTAATAGAAAATGAATTATTAAACTTACCATTAACTAGTAATAACGGATTGAAGTTACAGTCAGTTGGTAATGGCAACAGTAGAACACAGGTTGCAGAGATTGTAGCGTTTGATGTAGCATTAACAGATGCTGATAGATTATATATAGCTAGTAAATTGAAAAGAAAATATTCACTTTAAGAACACAAAGAAAATGGGAAACAGTAAGAAGAATAAACTAAAGAAAGAAGGTAAATACAACGAAGCCGCAGGTTTAGAAACAGGAGAATCACGTAAAGCAAAATGGATTGATGAAAGCGGAAATGAAAGATCTTGGAAAGAAGGACCTTTTAGAAATAGAGCTGTAGAAACATGGAACGGTGATAAAACAATCTATAAAGGGCATAAAGGAGATAAGCCAGGTCAACGTGTTTGGGATAAAAAGAAAACGATAAAAAAGTAAATTATGGCAAAGGCAAAAACAGGTAGAAAAAAGAAATCATGCTGGAAAGGCTATGAAAGAACTCCGGGCACTAAAAAAGGTGCCAAAGGAAGTTGTAGACCAATTAAAAAGAAAAAGTAATGGATGATGCTAGTTATGAAAAATCAAATCGCAAAATGCGAGCTAAACATACTAAAGAAACTGGTACTGTTTTAGGTAAAAGACAAACTAAAGGCAAAGGTAAACGTAGAATATCTTTTGCTTGTAGGTTTGCAGGAATGAAAGGACCTATGAAGAAACCTAATGGTGAGCCAACTAGAAAAGCTAGAGCTTTAAAAAAGTGGGGATTTGGAAGTGTTGAAGCTGCTAGAAACTTTTGCAACGCAAACAAAGAAAAGAAGTAAGGAACACAAAGAAAATGGGCACCATACCCAAAGTTCCTGTAACCAAAAAAGGGGATCTCAATACGAGGTCCCCTTTTTATTTGTAGTTGTGGAGAATATCAGAGTCGAACTGATGACCTCCTGCGTGCAAGGCAGGCGCTCTAGCCAGCTGAGCTAATCCCCCAACTTACTAATAGTCTATTGTAGCTATTCGTTTCATTTTAATTTTAATATTGTATTTATATTAGAATATATTATTCCTATTAAAATTATAGAACAATAGATTATAGGACTTTGTAGATTGCTTTTTATATTTAAAGTGAATATACCTAAGAACATTAATTTAGCAGCTATACTGCCATAAGCTAATGCTATTCCCGCATTTTTTACTTTTAAAAATATAGTAATAACAAACTTATTTATAGCTAACATAACACCTGTAGCTAATAAACCATAAACAAATGATTCTATCATGTTATTTCGCATGATCCTCCCGCACAAGCTAATTCCCCAGCTAAATCAGTGTTGTCTTTGTACTCAATAATCTTAGTTAAATCAACTAATGTTAAATCTTTTAACAATAATTCATACTTAGATTTACTTATGTCTTCAAATGGAGCTTGAGTGTAAGTACCACCGTCATAAGGTAGCACAGAGAGACCATTATAATACTCTCTATTATCCCACATCCATTCACCAGCAGAATGCCATTCATTATCTTTTAAAGATATAGTAGCTGACACATTGTGAGTATTTGATCCTTTTCTATGACCTGTTTTCACCCATTCTGTGGCAACTTTCTTAACTCTATTTAATAACTGAAAAGCTGATTCAGTTCTAATGATAGATCCTTCAGGAGCTTTCTGTGGAATTGATATCACAGCAGTGTCATGAGCTCTAAAATAATCATCTTCAACTAGCTTTGGATGATTGTTTATCAAGTAATGATACATACTTTCATTTTTCCCAACTCTCACCCTACGGACATAATATTCTGAATGCCATGCGTGAATACCTGAGGATGTTCCTAATGCCAGAGAAGTCGTCCCTGCTGGCTTTACAGTGGTTGTTCTAGCTGCTGAATTAATACCAATCAGTTTAGCTACTTTACTATTTTCTCTTTTAACTACGTCAGCTGCTTTTTTCATGTCGTAACCTAATACTCTACCACTACCGATACCTGTCATTGACACTCCGATTAAAGCATCTTTCTCTGTAGTCTCTCTCCACACATCTCTCAAATAATGAAAATTAGTATAACCTGCCTGTAGCGTACCTATGAACGCTGCTGCTTTTACTCTCGTGTTTAAGTCTTCTTGAGACTCTATATCACTAGCATTTACTTCGCATAAGTTACAAAACTGATACGGACGTAAAGCTATTTCACAACAAGGGTTTGTACCCCAATCTTTATCGTTATTAAAATATATACCTGGTTCTCCAGCTCTACTTAGTTCAACTCGCTTCCATAAGTCTAAGAAAAACTCCTTAGTTATTTTGTGCCTCATTAAACATGCTGAATTATTTGCTCGTCCTCGTTGTGGATTTGTCTCCCACCAATTTCCAGACTTGCATGAAATCATTTCATTATCATCTGCAGAAAACAAACTAATGAGTGCTGCTCTTCTGATGCCACCGGCAAGGACGGAGTCCGCTATATGGCAAACTATATCGTGTACTTCTATAGTAGATAACTGTTCTCCATCTTCTTTGGAATTCAAAATCCCTGTTATTTTTACTATACATTCTTTTAAAGGTTGTGGTCCTGGTGCTTTACCTCCTGATGTTACCAGTTGAGCACCTTTAGGGCGTATATCTGAATAATCAAATTCTACTCTTGAACTTCTACGTTCACCTAAATAGGACTTCATTAAAACTTTGATAGCGTCAGCCCATCCTTCTATTGAGTCTCCAATAAGGAAGCGACGTGTTCTTTTAGTATATGGTTTGTTGATTGGTTCTAGTTTGGTTACGTGATGCGATTGCACAGAGTACCCAACACCTGTTCCACCCAAGAGCAGAAACATAATTTCGCTGAATGAAGCAACGTGATCAATAGGTAAATAAGCACAATTATAAACTCTATTTGGGGATATCTCAATAGGTTTTCCACCAAATTGTAAACTACGCATCGAAGGCAAAACTTTCTTTTCATAAACTAACTCGTATGCTTTGTTTATTGATTCTTCTAGTTCCGGATATTTTTTAACGTGCATTTTCCGGTTACGAGTTACTAACTCCTCCCACGATTCTCTCCTATTAAGCTCTGGTAAATACTTAGCGTATTTCATATATACTGTAATATCAGAGAGAATTTGATTTGATAGCTCCATGAATATAATTCTTTATTTGTTATACTTCTAATTTTTTCTCTTCTTTCTTTTCTTCTTTATTTTTTTCAATTACATTTAATTTAAGTTGTTCTATCGCCTCATCATATCCAGGTAGAAGTTTAACTGTCTCTAATGTTCCTATAGAAAGCTCTCTCATATAATTTAGTTCGTTCATTAATTGCTGCAATACTCTTGTCATTGCTTCAATTTTATTTTTCATCTCGATTAAATTCTTTTCTTTCATTTGTCTTTATATTTGTCAGAGTATTCTATAAGATCTTTGTATTTTAAATAACCTTTTGAATCAACACTCCATTTAATAAACTTCTCTAACCTGCGCTCAGCATATTTTCTTCTAGCTAGATCTTTCTTTTCCCAATGATTAAGTTCACGGTTTCGTCGCATTCTTTTTGATTTTGTGGTTTATATAAAGTAACGCCACGTAGTCGTTCGCTGACATACTTCTTAAATAGTTTCCAACGTATAGGAAAAGATTCGTTTGCCCTACCTTTACACTCAATGATAAATCCTGTTCCTGTAAAATCAGGTGTATAAGAGATTTTAAGTATTTTTTTGCTTCCACGATCTTTGTACTCACCCTTTCCATTTGCTTGTCTTTCATAAACTTTATTTTTAAAGTCAAATGAAGGGATTAATTCATATTTAACCCCTTCATACTCTGCTTGTATACCTGCTTCTTTTAAAGCTTTATACATATAGGCTTCCAAGCCCGACGCAAACTGAATTCCATCTACTGTGGTTTTCTTTGCTCTTACCGGACCTTTCTTCCTTTTCTTAAACCTCATTGAGCTATATCTGTGACATAATAAGGTAGACCATTATTTTTATCAGCGAAGTCTAAATCAGCTGAACTCTTTGGCTTTTGTCTTGTTGGTTGGCTTAGCTCCTCACGTGCTGTCTGGATGTATAATATCGCATCCATCAACTCTTCTTGAATATCGTTTAAATATCCTAATAAGTCCTTATAACCTTCTTTTCGTTCAGAATCTAATGTTCTACCGTATTTTTCAAATCCTACATCTGACCTTGACACGAATTTATCTACAACTCTTTCCACCACTGGGTCTCTAAATACTACTTCTTTAATTTTCATATTAATCTTTTACAAATGTTCCGTTAACCATTTTCCCTGTTCTTTTTGATATAACATCGTATGCTGAATCAACGCAATCTTCAATTTTAAATCCACCTAAGTGAGCTAGGTTAGTTAGTACAACTACCATATCTCCTATAGCATCTACAAATTCTTCATCATCGTCTTTTAGAATGGCTCTACCTAATTCGCCAGCTTCTTCCATTAATTTACAGAATTGTGTTTTAGTGTCACCTTTTCTATATAAGCCTCTTTCACCAGCCCAATCTCTAATTAATTGGAATTTAGAGTTGTCACTTGTAGTTTCAGTACCGTTAACGGGTTCAAGATCTTGATAAGTTGCTTGACCATTCCCATTGCTTCTGTTTTTAAGCTGAGACATAAGTTCTTGATATTCTTCTTTCTTTTTATTAACAAACTTCTCAAAGAAAGCTTTATTATAAATATAACATCTATTAGCATCATACATTGATGTCTTTGCATTATTGACAATCCATTTTGATGTTTCTCTAGTTACCTCAAATTTACCATGTAACGTTTCCCAGGTTCTACCTAGTTCGTCTTGTAATCTTCCTTTAAGCTTGTTTAAAGGTACTGGAAATGTTGATGTTTGTTCTGTTGCGTTAATTTTCATTTTGTTAAATAAGTTTTTATATAATTGTCTGTCAACCCGATAGCCATGAGACTGTTGAAGTTCTATCTCGCGATTTGATATATAATCTATATCTTCACTTTGATCAAGAACTTCATATTCGTCTGGTTGGTATCCCTGTTGATTTGTAACTCTATCTATAAGATCACGTGTAACCCCGATCTTTTTACCTGGTATGTGGTAAAGGTAATAAGTTTTGTTATTTGTTTGATTCATTTAGGTATTTTATACATTTCTGAAGTATATCTATATCGTCTTTTGCATGACCTAATAATACATTACAATTTTGACAAATCATTCCGCGAACTTTTCCAGTTGCGTGATCATGATCTATACATTTTTTATACATATATTCATCACATATCTTACAAGTATCAACCTCGTACATTTTAAGCACTTCTAAAGGACTTATATTGTATTTATTTGATTTGTGCATGATATTAGAATGATACTGACAATACGTACCGCTTATGTGATTTCTTACATCACTGCATTCTTTGTATTGAAAAGAACATTTAGCGACAACTTTTTTATCTTTGTTTTTTTGATACCAAAGTCTACTAGCTAATCTTCTAGCTTCTAATTCTTCTTCTTTTGTATTGTATTTTTTAGGTCTTCCCATAGTTTATATTGTGTATAGATATATAATTACACAGTATTTATGGTATTTACATTTGTTTTTATATATAATACATAGTTTTAAAATTTATAAACGACTCCAAATGATATCAAAGTCACACCTTGAACGATAGCCCATTCTGATGGACTCATTAACCATTTGGTTCCGTTATTGTTAAAAGGTTTATCACCTCTAGTTTTCATAGATATTACTCCTGCACTTGCGAAAATAACACCACCTGATATTAAGCATATTTTTTCCGACATTTGTGTTTTGGTTTTTCTATGTTTCTTTTTATATTGAGCATTACAATTCAACGTGAATAATAATGCTATAAACATTAATAATTTATCCATAATAATCTGCTTTACGTTGTGCTATATTATTTGGTTTACTCCATAATCCTAATTTATTTTCATATAAATGTAAGTTATGAGCGAAATGGAAATAACTCCCTAGTTCATATCCTGTCCTCTCTGCAACTAACTCTTGTAATTGTGAAAAACAATACTGATCATTGCAGAAACCGAACCAGAGGTCATTAGATCGCATCGTAACACACATATTCAGCTTATTATTTAATATTGTAAACTGAACTGCATACGTACATGGTGTGTCGTTCTTGTATCTACTTATTTCTTTTCCATCATATATAGATATCGCAGCTTGTCTAGTGTTAGGGTTGTTTTTTAATTGTGCTACAACCTTGTCTAATTGATAACCTCTCTCCCATTGAGATCCATAGTTTGAATTAACCTCACCATTTTCGTTAGCCATTCGCTCCCAAATTGGTGGAATCTTTCCATATATTTCCCCTAATGTTTCTATCCTTGGAGATCCACTTAAATACCACTCCCATTCCGCTATAGCATAATCTTCATTCCAATTTCTTAGATGAGAATCTATACTTCGTTCGTTTGGTTTATCTAATTGAAACCCAACATTGAACAATGCTTTAGTAGTATCGAACTCCATTCCATGCATATCTATCATTTGATAAAAATATTCAAATGCATAGTTAGCATTTCTAAATTTATTAGTCGTTGTTTTTATCATAGTAAAATTTATATAACTCCATTACTTTAGGCCATAATTCTGATGGTCCATAAGTACCTGGACTTCGTTTTTTTCTTCCGTTTACGTTAACCTCTATCCAACAGGTTTTATTATTATAACCTCTACCGCAAGGTACGGAGTATATTTTCACGCCATGTTTAATACACCATTTATATGCTTCAGTGTTTGCTTTATCCCATAATGGTGGTTTCCAGTTTACTTTGTTTCTTATTCCCATGGCATTTTCTCCTCTAACTCGGGCACTGCTTCAGGTATAAAACTACCAGAGCGTGGTTCCCATCTGAAATGAGCTTCAGCTCCATTCTCCCCTAAGTTTTGGAATTTAACTTTAAGTACTTTGACTTTAGTTGTTTTAGCTTCGTAATCACGGTGTACGAGAAGCCCATGATAACTCGCATCATACCATTCTCCTCCTCCTTTAATGTTATACATAGTTGGTTCTTCAATTTTCCCATCTTGTGTTTTATACATTTTAGTAGGGTGTGCCACAATAAATACTAATACATCATATTTCTTTGCAAAAGTTTCAATCTTAGTTAGATATTCCATTGTGTAACGGTTAACGTCCTCTGTCTTACAGTCAACGTCTCTAACCTTATTGTATGGGTCAATAACAAGACATTTAATCCCTTTACGTTTCACAAGCTCAGCTCCTTTTCTTAAAACAGATTCTAAAGTATATCTTTCCATATCAATAAAAAAGAAACTATCATTAACATGGTTAGCTACTTGATTCCATTTGTCTCCACCAATATCCCCTTTGTCAGGCATATCACCCCATACTTTCCTCATCAACTTATGTGCATGAAGATATGTAGGAGCATTCTCAGGTGAAGCAAAAGCTGTCTTCCATTCATACTGCTTATTATAACCTACAACCATTTGATCTACAAAATCTGATTTACCAGAACTAGGTATACCAGTTACTGTTATAAATTGTCCCGTATAAGTACTGAAGATATTATCAAAATTATTTAATCCAATTTGATAACCTTTTTTAAATCCATTACGAACAAAATCTGTAACTTCATCTTCAATATCTCTAAACGTTGTAACATTTTCTAATGGTACAGGTTTAGCGTTTGTAATACGTGACAATAGCTCTTTAGCTGAGTACTTTAATAAATACTCATTAGCATCTTTACAGTCGTCAAATGTAGATAGATAACATGTCTCAGCTCCAAGTCTACGGATCAATTCAGTCTGTAGGGCTTGTCCCGGCGCGTCTGAATCAACTGCAATTATTATCTTATCCTTATCATCAAAATAATCAATACAATTGTCTAGATAGTCTAGATTGTTTGAATTTAATGTAGCTCCGTTAGGAACTGATATTGCGTTTGTAATTCCTGCTTCATGTAAAGCTAAGACATCCATCTCACCTTCTACAATCACACAGTAATTATGACCTACAATACTGTCTATATTATAAAATACTTTTTCAGCTCCTTTGTATAACTTAAAGTTCTTACGAGCATCTCTATATTTAACATTAGTAAGTTGTCCGCCTACATAATAATTAAACTGGATAGTATTCTCGGCTTTGCCGGTTTGAGGCATATATTCTTTACCTGTAGAGACTTTTAATTCATCTAAGGTATCTTTGGATATCCCTCTTGTTTTAAACCATTCTAGAGTCTTATTAACTACAAGATCAACCTTTTTAATCTCAGGTTTAATATATTCACGTTCAGCTTTTCCTTTACGTTCATATGTATGTAGTTGAAATGACTTATCACAGTTATGGCAAGTACCGAGACCACGCTCCCAATCATAAGAAGAGCATTTAGCTTTCTTATTCTCAGGTTTCCTATCAGTAGAGCACAGGGGACAAATCCCCTGCGTTTTTCCTACTTCTAAGCCGTGCTGATTGAAGTTTTCTATTCGAAAACCATTGATCTCTATTTCTTCGACTTGCATTTAATTTAATTAAAATGGGAGGTCTCCTTCTACCTCAACTTGTGGGTTACTTTTTGGTGTTCCATTACCATCAAATGGTAGTCTATCAGGGAAAGTTCCATTAGTCCAAACTACTTTAACATTACCTAAGTAAGTCTTTGGAGTTTTAGCTTCTCTTTCTTCTTTAGATTGGTCCACGCATACAGGTCCTTGATTACCAAATTGATCTGGTTCATCGTTAACCGTGATTGATATAGGTAAATACTTACCTTTTTTACCTTGGATAATTTTATCCTTTGGTATTGCATTTAAATTAATGCTTGCTTTTATTATTCCTGCCATTATTATAAGGTTTTATTAATAAAATATTGCGCAGGATCAAAATCCTCGCTTTTGTAAAACAAGTCGTATATTTCGCTTGCTCTTTCTACTTTGTTCTTACCAGTGTTATAAAAATCTGGTGAACAATCAAATAATCCAATTTGACCATTGTTCTTATCTATAGCTATAAATATAAATTCATATCCAAATAATTCTCTATAAATATAAGCTTGTGAATCATAATTATATTTCTTAGCATTCCATTGAAATTTACCTAAGTCACTGGTAGTTTTAAGATCTATAATTAATTTCTCATTGTGATTTACAATATCAGCTTTACCTTTCCAGATGTTGTCATATAATTCTACAAGACTTGGTTGTTCGTATTCTATATTATCCCCAACTATCAAATCTCTACAGATTTTATTATTCATCATCTTATCGACTAATGCTTCTACCTTATCAACTTCGTGTTGTAACAAACACATTTCTCCACCAGAAATTTCTTTATATTTTTTAGTATTCCGCGTAGATGCTTCAACTATTTTATATTTCTTAATTTTGTCTGGTTCAAGAATTGCGGTATGAAAATATCCACCAATTAAAAAGAACGGATTAGTTGGTGATGGATCACCTAAACTAAGGGGGTTATCGAATAAGGTTTTAATATCTGAATTGCTTCTATATTGTCTACCGAAATCCCCATAGTAATGATCATCATCACGTAACTTTTCAATTATTTCTTCTCTAGTCATAGTGTTGTTAGCATTTCCTCATGCTTAGGTGACACTACATATTTCGCTTTAATAGCTTCAATACTACCTCCTTGAGATATATAATCCTTCGCTTTGGCTAATGACTCATTATTTAATTTTTGTTTAGTAGCCTTTGTACTACCGTGTGTGTTAGTTGCATCTGAATCTTGAGTGTCATCTATCAAGAACAGATTACCAAGCGCATACTTTTTACCGTATGAACTTGCAGCGCCATATCTCTGTGGCATTTGCATACCCTTTTGATCTGTATCAACACCTACAATAGCAGTGGCTTCTACAGACCCAGGACTTTCGCCATCTCGTAAACTCGCTGTTGTTTTAAGAACAGGTTGCTCACTACTTCCTGGCTTCATAGTAAGTAACTCTTCAGTTATTACTACAGTCACATTAAGCTCCTTTAAAAAGGGTTTTGTTGCTTCGAGAATGTCTTCGGCAGATCGGAAATAATACTTGCCGAATGAGTTAAACCTACTCTTCTTCGATTTAAACTCAGTTTGAATTTTGCTTAACTTTTCGTTAATTGTCATATTATTATAATTACATGTTTATTACGCATTTTACAAAGGTAACTTACAGATAGTCAAGTACTTGCGAGTGATCAACATTATCTATTAATTTGGTTACAGCTTGCTTTTTCAACTCAGAAACACGCACATAATCGCTTGCTCCTTTTATCTCTAATTTAACTGCAATTTCTTTAGCAGAGTGTTTATCACAATCAAGTCCATAACTCATTCGTAATACCTCGTATTCTTTATAGTCTAAATGTTTTTTTAATAATGATATTAAATACATGTTTAATAATCCCATATTATATGGTTCTGAAGTATCTGGTATTTGATATACCATATCGTCATCATCATAAGGTTTATTATCAATACTTAAAAACATACTGTTAAAAAACATTGCGACCATTTTTTTATCTTTTCCATTATCTCTACGTATCTCATTTAATTTGTGTTCTGGTATTCTCATTTGACCTCTGTTCTTGTCAACTTCTCTACGAATACCTCCTCTGATACGTTTTGCAAAAAACGATTTTAAAGTTTGAGATACATCTTCAGATTCAATTAATCTTTCTCTATCTAGTTTATCAACCGCTTTGTTAAGTTGGAAACTACCTTCTTGAATTAAGTCCATTATAGACATAACTCCAGATGCTTCTTGAGCTGTAGAAAATTTCCTCGCTACATTTTCGACTAATGGTAAAAATATTATTTTTAATTCCTTGTTACTATAATCAACAAAATCTTTGATAGGTATTTTAGCTATCGATATTTTCACATCTTCTTTGTATCTTATATAGTTCTTTATATTATATTTCTTCATTCGTGTTTAATTGTATGTTTAATAGTTCTTTTTCACGTTTTAGTTCTTCTCCTATGTTTCTATAAATAGTTCTTGGAGAGCACTCTAATAGCTTTGACAGTTTACTGATAGTTATCTTTTCAAACTTATCATGTATATGTAGCATGCTATCGTAAATATCATCTTGTTGAATCTTTTTAGTTCTACCAACTAATTCCCCAACAATTTTCATTTTTTCTTCAACATTTAATCCACACGTTGGGTCAAATATAATTTTTCTTAATCTGTTTTTTGGTGGTTCTTCCAAATCATACATGCTGACTTCATAAACTATTTGTTTTAATAACTCTTTAGGGATATTAAAAGTAATGAATCCATTAGGTCGATATGATATAACATCTGCCAATGTAGAGAAATCATCAGGATTTAATCCCGGGTTCAAGTACCACAATACTAATAAATGCCATTTTAAAGATCGATATGTTGTTATCTTTGCTTTCGATCTAAATAAATCATAACATTGATAAGTTCCTTCCTCATAATATAAGCCCCATTCATATTGAGTGGTTGGTTTATCTTGTGGTATAGTCCGGTATATTATCTGCCGTCTCTCTAAATATTCTAAATTTCTTTCATGTGACATTAGCCTATTACTTAATATCTTTAGGGCTTATGTCATGGTTTTGTGTTCTCACATCTCCTAAACATGCATAATAATATTCTTCATTAGGGTAACCTTGTTGTTCTAAATAATGTCTTAATCCTAAAAATTGTTTTTTGTTTATTCCCATATTATTAATTTTATTTATTTATTCTACCTACGAAAGCCCATACCTTTTGAGTATGAGCTAATTAGTTATTCATAATGTTTGTCTAGAAGCAGATTAGCTACTTCAATTGATATCATATTCTCGTCGTATAGTTTCCATATCAGCTTTCTCATATATCTTTTCGTTTTTGTTAGCTACTGTATATTTTTCACCGATGTAGTAGTTCCAGTAAGCTTTAACACTACATTCGTCTTTAAATTCATCAGGCATACACTGAGGTGGTTGTGTAAAACCATTGCTCGGTATACCTACAGGTATTCTGTATAATGGTAAGAAACATTTTGTAATTGATAAATGTGTTTTACCGTATCGTTTAGTATATTCTTTGCCTAGAGCAACCATATGGTCAAATAACCACATATAGTGCTCATCACTTTCACGTGTCCATATTGTAGATGGGTGGTTGTAATGAGCTTTTTTATATGGCACGTCTGTATCTTCATCGTAATGATGATGTGCTGTACAAAGCATCTGGGCTGATTCTAAGATCATCTTAACAACGTGTTTGTTGTATTGTACCTTAGCAGCAATAACAGGGTTTTTATGTAAATAAAATATATTCATTCGTAATTACGTAGACATTTAAATAGTGGATGTCTGTAAGAACCTGCTTGAGTTCTTTGAAAGTAAGTAAATGTAGCCCATTGACCGATATAATCGTGTATATTCTCTAGTAAATCTTTCATGCCTTCGTAGTCATAACCTTTACCAGGTGGACAGCCAAATTCATTACCTTCATAATCTCTCATAATAAATTTACCTAACGTGCCTTTACGTTTACCTTTTCCTTCTTCATAGCCAATAATTGTGGCTTCTGCATCGTGAAAGTCTTTAAACTTCATTAGACCCCATGATCTTGTACCTTTATACTTACCATCCATTGAACGGTATATACTACCTTCATAACCTAGTTTTAAGTTTTTATCATGCTTAACCTTAGCATCGCCTTCATCTAATGCTATCTGAGTCTTCGTTTTACATATAGGATAAGTGTAAGTTAATGTTTGTAAAAATAAATTCCTATCTGTATAAGTACCTAATGTCATACTAGCAACATCGTATACATGAAACTGAACTAACTCAGCTGCTTCAGCTCTGTGTTCCTCTGTTGGTTTCTTTTTCTTAACTAAAGAAACTATCTTTTCAAAGTCGTCTTTTAACCCATGATTGTATAATTCTCCATCAAGAATCAACTTAGGGTGTTTTTTAAATAGAGGCTTTAAAGCTTGTTCTATGTGGCATACGTTCATAAACTGGTTTCCAGCGCGAGAGAATGCACCAGAGGCATCAAATAAACAGCGTATACCATCAAGTTTAGGTTGGATGTAAGCTGGATAATCTGCTTTGTCAGGATTGTATTTGTGAGCAAGCATAGCTTTAGTCGTTTGATCCATAATCTCCTTTTCTTAATCTGGTTTTAATAGCATTTAATTTGCTTAGTATTACTGCCGCTTTTTCAAACTCTTCATTATTCTCATATATCATAAGAATTGTTTGTAGTCTAGCGAGCTCGCCAATTAACATTTCTTCTTCAGTCATTACAAAAGCTTCTTTGTGTAGACTTTTCCCGTAAATGTCAGCGATGTTGTCATGGAATTCCTTATCCCATTCTTCTTGTTGTATCACTAGTTTTGATATAATGATATCTGCTAATTTGTTCATTTCTTTTTCTGTCATATTTTTTCCCCAAATCATTTTAATTAATTATATTATCTAACAGTGTTCGTATTTAGTTTGTAATCCATATAAAATCCTATTGCAACTATTATATTTAGTCCAATAGAGCTTAATATTTCATAAATATCTTCATAAACATTAATTGATAAGTGTATATGACCAACAATCCAGAATGGAGTTGCTAGGTTTTGACTTATCCATATTATTGTAAATTTTAAGAATCTCTTCATTTTATTAATTCTAAGCTAAGTTCTTTAGCTGCGTAGTTAATATGCTTCTGCGTAGTAACTGACCACCAACCTAATTGTTTAAGTGTGTTACCTTCTATTGTTGCAACATGAGTAGAATAAGACCATATCTCATCTCCATGTTGTCTTAAGTTTTGTTTATATTTATCGAATGTTCTCATACCACGAAAAGCCCGTACCTTTTGAGTACGAGCTGCTACACCTGCGTGAACTTTATTTCATATATTTCACAGAAATTAAACACTCTCGTGTAATGGTGCTCTGTGCTATTCGTGGAAACTAAACTACTACTAATCTAATAACACGTAGTATGCTTCTGGGTTATTCTCCCTAAACCAGTTTAATGCTTTTTGAAAGTCATTAATTCTTTTATTAGTCATAGTACTTGGTGATTGATCAAAAACCATTTGACAACCTATAATGAAATCATAAATACTTGTCTCTAAACCAGTTAGATCACAACTTTCACCTGAAAAAGGGTTGGTTACTGTCTCACCTTTAGTATAGATCATACCTTTAAACCACCTCGGTGCTGTCGGCTTCTTCGTTTTCGAGCTCATATTCTTCTTTTAAATAGTTAATTTCTTCTAATGTTATGTCTAATTCTTCATCTTCTATAATATCTTCTACATTTTCTACAAATAATTCTATTAATTTGTCTTCAAAGTAGCAATCATCATAAATATCTCCATCTACATAAAATGTTCTATCACCATATCTTACTTGTTCAGTGAATTGATCTGCTAAGTCATGGTCATAATAGTATACTTCTTCGCATACACTTACATTTCTTGGGTCATTAGTTATCACATATACGTCATAACCATCTGCAGTAGATTCATTATAAATAGTACAATCTACGTTTTCAAAGTCACTAATATCATTTGATATTGATATTCCTAAGTGGTTTTTTACAAGTTCCACTATTCTTGAGTCTAATATTTCCATGTTTTTTATTAATTAGTTAAAGTAAAATCCTGCTATCGCTATACACGTTGCAATTGTTGCACCAATTATCGCCAACAAAAGGAAAAACCTTGAATCTTCGTTATTATTTTCCATCATTTACGCATTTTATTGTATATAATAATAATCTTTTAAGTCTTTCTTTTCTAGACCATATCCTAGTTCGCTCTTGTCTTTCAAATTCTACCAAATCTCCACTCCAACTAATACTTTTATGTGGTACTTTATAAGTGGGATTTAGTTGATAACAACTAGCGACTCTACCTGTTCCGCTTAGCATAATTCGTCTAATATAGCCTGTTTTATGCTCTGTTATCATATTCATTCCATCAGGGAGCCTGAAAGCTGTAGTACCATTTTCTTTTTGTACTACACTTGTAGCGTCTTTGCATCCTAACGCTAGTAATGCGTCTGTATATTGATTTTCTGTCATACTTCATTTTTGGTTTTAGTTAAGTCAATAAATAACTCTTCATATTTATCTTTTTCTTCAAGTAGTTTTCTTAAATCTTCTACTTGTTGGTTTATGGTTTGCATTAAATTCATATTGTTTTATTATATTATCTATTAGTAATCGTATTTAGTTTGTAATTATTCAACACTAACTATTGATTTTATTGGAATATATAAATTCTCTTTTAAAAGAATATATTTCTTACCAACCATCCATATAGTTGTTTTTATTTTTAATATTCCACTTGTAGTATTAAAAGTAATAACACTTTTAGTTTTAAATAAATTACTTTCTTTACATTTTTTAGTTAATTGTCTAGTAGAAAGTTTAACTTTGTGTTCTTTAAATTCAATTTCAATTAAATCTCTTAAAGGTATTTCTGGTATATAAGTCATAATTATTGAGTTTTAAACTTTCTCATTATTTTTCCATAAATATTACCATGTATCTCATGATAAAACTCCATACACCAATCCTCTAAGTAATATGGTATATCATTTCTGGCATCATCAAGAAACCTGCTCGGATGGATTTCATCATAGCTTTCTGTATGGTCAATTATTAAATTAAATATAATGTCAGATAAATCTTCAAAAACTAATTCGGCTACTGTATCTTCTATTTCTTCAATACTTAATTCTTTCTTTTTGCAATTATATTCTTTATATATAATACCATCTTTTTTTGACTCAAGCTTTTCTTGATCTTTTATATCAGTAGTTGAGTCAACTATTTCTTTACCACCATTCAAATCAGGCGCTCTATATCCATAGTTTTTCTCTTGTCTTATTTCATTCATTGTTCTTTTCTTCGCCATAATTCTTGTGTTTAGTTTTACGTGTATATTTCTTTTTATTTTTTTCTACTGAAGGACGCATAGCATCGTATATTTCCTTCATTGTTACTTTAATTTTTTGCATAAGTATCTTCCTAATTCGTATAATAGTACAAATGGACTAATCAATATTCCTATTAACGCTAGTATTATATCTCTCATTTTTTTAATTTTAGAGCGAGAGAGAGGGTTCGAACCTCTCATGTCTAGAACAGTCATAACCTGACCTCGCTGTCCAAGCTAAGCCGTCACTTAGCCCCACGGTTTTTCTTATTTACGTGGTTTCTTTTAGTTAATTACGTAAGTTAATCCTTTATAAGTGAACCACGAATTCATTTCATTTGGTAAATCCCCTATAACGTAACCTTTTAACTTTGTATATTTTATTTTCTGTGTGATAGTTTCTTCTCCAATTCTAATTGTTGATCTATCTATAAATTTTATTGTTTTCATATTTATATTATCTATTAGCGTTCGTATTTAGTTTGTAATTTATTAAATTCTCTTTTGTAAACTTCCTGTAAGTATCCAGGTAAGTTATTGTACCATGCAGGGAATTCTCCACCTGTCACCTCTTTCATCTCTTTTTTTATTTTAGCTTCCATATTAATTCTTCTAATTCTTCTAATCTTATTCTCCATGCGCTTTTTGCGTCAGTGTATTCTTCAGTTTCAACAAGTCCTTTATATAAATCTCTTCTTTCTATTAATAAATCTAATAAAATTCTATTTTGTCTCGTACTTAATCTCATACTCCTAAGCATTCCGCGATGTGATCCCTCACCCACTCTTGTTCACCTTCACCTAATTGGTTATAATCCATTCCAAATTCATCATTTGCTACTGTATTCTCAAAATTCATATTTTATTTTTTAGTTAATCTTCTTATTTGTTCACCTAATTCTTGGTCATTTCCGTATTTTAAAGCAAGTTCATTTACTTGTAACCACCTTAACTTACATAAACTCCCATACTGGTCTTGATATTCTCTGCAATCGTTTATTTTTATCATATTACTGGGATATATTTAGGGTCAATAATTAGTTCACCTTCGAATATCTTTTTTGCTTGTAAATAAGCATAAGTATATTTCTGTGTTTCTGTACCACAATTCTGTGTAGCACCATAATATCCGGCTAGAATATCTTTTGTTATCGCCTCTATTTTTTGTATTTCATTCATCTGCTTACAATTTTATCTATTCGTTGGTATCCACCATTTATGATGTGGATTACTTTACTCCAATCTCCTTCATCTGCTGCCCACTCTATTTCATAGACAGGTTTTTTAAACCCAAAGTTACTAAGAGAAAACCTTCCACCTGACATGTAAAATTCTCCATCAGAGTTTTTCTTTAATGATAGAATATATTTATTGTCACACATAGAACTTACTACATGAATTTTTAATTCTCTAGGATTCTTCTTAATTTCTTTTAAGTTTTTCCTCATTTGAAGAGTTGGTCTACATGCTAAATCTGTAAAAGTCATTTCTTTTTATTCTTTAATTCGTTAATCACATTCTTCAAGTGGTGAATCTCACTTTGGCAGTTTTTCATTTCCACCTTCATTTTTCTTGCTTGATAAAACTCATTCCATGAGTACAAACATTGTAGTTTTTTAATATTCTGTTGAATCATCTATTTCTTTTTTTAATTTTCTTTTATTCTTAATTAAACCTAATTTTGTATTTTCTAATACTAAATAATAGTTCTTTGCTACTTCCAGTGGGATATCTCCAATCACATAATCTTCCTGTAACCATTCTTGTAAAACTTCAATATTATGAATGCTTTTCTTAATATTTCTTTTACAATAAATAGTATCAGTGGTTTTAGAAGAACAACTTACTAAAAATAGTATTGGTATTATTACTTTTTTCATACGCTTCTATTATATAGTTTTCGAACAACTCCACCTAATTTTTCATCATTTGGATAATCTTTGATTAATTGTACTAATACTTCTTCATGTGAATTAAAATCGTAGTCATCATTGATGGTGGCTACTAAAAACTCACCATAAGCCAATTCAGTACTAGTTAACATGTCTGAGTATTCTACTAAGAATTCATCTAAAGATAATACCTCGTCTGGAGCAAAAGCTTCCATGAAGTCTATTGCTAATTCTATTGCTTCAAATACTTTCATAATTAGAAGAAAAGATCAAAAGATATGTTACTTGTGTAGCCTTTCACCACACCGATTATTATGTTTACAACACCAACTACAAATAGTAGTGTCATCACGATTGCGTAAATAGCGAATAAGTTATACTCTACTTGAAGCAATTCTTTTACTTTGTTTATTACTTTAACCATTTTTTATTGTTTAATTTGGTTAATAACTCGTCTACTTCTTCGTCAGGGAATATAGTGTAGACATCAACTATATTTTCCTCTATAAATTTCTTTGTGAGTTTTTCTACGCCAAATGGAGAATATAATAGATCACCTTTCAATTCATATCCACCGAAACTCACCGGTTCAGTATACATTGAAAGTTTGTAGTAGAGTTCACCCGCATCATTCTTCGCCTTCATTACTTCTATATGTCTCGTTACTACGTATTCTTGATTTGTCATTTTTATTGTTTGTTAATTATATTATCTGATACTTATCGTATTTAGTCTGTAATTTGTATTAATTTTACCTCTGATTCATTTAACCATTGTATGTAATAGTCAGCATACTCAGGAGATATCACTCCATTGTTTCTATCTTCTATCATCCACTCTTTCATGTCTTGGATATTATTAATAGTTTCATTTAGTATTATTTTATCATCTGGAGTTGATGTCATTCCCATTAATACTCCAATAGTTATTATTATTTCTTTCATTTATTGTAATTTATAGTAATTAGTAATTATATATTCCATTTGTTCTTCAGTACAAGTTGTAAAACCAAATTCACCAAATAGGTTTTGAGCTAGTGTGTTAAGTTGTTTCATAGTACTTCACTTAATATTTCATAAAGATTATCTTGTTTCTCTTTACTTAGTTTAACATATTCACCATGAGATTCACCTGGGTAATCTGCTAAGTGATTTACCACTTGTTGAGTTAATTCTGATTTAGTGATGGTTTTCTCCATTTCATCAAATGCTTTGGTCCATGACCAGTTTGAAGGATTATTATAGTTATACATAGTTATTTATTTTTATTTGTTACATTTATATTATCTATCACTATTAGTATTTAGTTTGTAATGTAATCCAAAATTACTATAAAACACATACACACAAAGAATATTATATATATATTTCTCTCCACTTTTTTATCTATATCTTTTATTTTATTTTTCATAATTACTTAGTTTTTAAGGTGATACATTGTTAGTTAGTTTATTTTTTAATTGAGGTATAATACTTCTTCTCTTTGTATCTAAAGAAAGAAGTTATATAATAAAGTAACTTTGTTGTTACTTAAAAGTGTGACATTAGCCTTATATAGTAACCTAATAACAGGCTATTGTCATAGTTTCTGTTGAGTCATGTATTCATAATATTTATACTCTCTAAATTATGACTATCAACTAAGAGTTTTAATTTGGTTTGAACTCGCCAGTGGACAAGTTTTAAAAACTAAATTGAGTTTTACTTCACCCAATTTGGTATTTTATTTGAGTTAGTGTAAGAACCATACTCATTGAAACATGGCATACTTAGTAACTTTTCTTGATTTGAAGAGAATACTTCATCATGATCATAAGTGAATGTTTCATTTTTCTTGTTAGTAAAAGTTATTACTTTGTTCTCACCAATTAGTGATTTTCTGATTACAAATCTTTTTGTAGTTATTTCATTTGAATTTTTCATAGTTATTATTTATTTATTAGTTATTAATTTAGTTTAGTTGTTATATTTATATTATCTAATTTAGTTCGTATTTAGTTTGTATTATATATTTTATTTATTATTTTATTTATTAAATTGTTTGATTCTTCAATTGTATTTAAAGTAATTGTATTATCTACATAATCTATTACTGCATCTTTAATTAATTCTTTACTAATGAAGTTTGATTCAAATTGTAATTGATTTATTATTTCTTGTATTTCTAACATAATTGATTGTTTATTAATTGTTCTTATATATATATTATCTTCAATGAATCGTAGTTAGTTTGTATGTGAATATGTGGAATATATAGGGAAATGGAAGGGAAAGGCGAAACAGGGGTCGATTATGGATCAAAAACAGGGGTGGCCTGGGGTTTTCAAAACCGTTTTGGGATTTGGATGGAAGTCGTAGAGGGAGGGGGCAGCCCTTAAGTTCTATATATCTAACAATTATTCAAAAAAGTGTGACAATAGGGTTAAATATAAGGGAGTAAGGGGCTAATGTCATAGTTAGCGGGGGTAAATTACTAATAAATTGTGTGAAATAGTATATATATAGAAAAAATATTAAAAATAGTTATAAAACATGCCAATAATATATACATATCCTTCAGCAACACCAGTGAGTGAGGATTATTTATTAATTTCAGACGTCTCAGAGACAGAACCAGAGAATGCTACACGAAAATGTACAGTTGGAGACATAGTGAGTTTAGTTGGTGCGTTAGTACCAGGTGGAGGAACAGTTACTAGTGTAGGATTAAGCATGGGTACCACTGGTTTAACCGTGAGTAGTGACACAACAAACCCTATAATAACAACGGGTACGTTCACAGTGGCAGGAACATTGGATGCAGATAACGGAGGAACGGGTCATGCATCATATGCAATTGGAGATATACTGTATGCAAGTGGCGCTACTGCATTATCTAAGTTAACATTCGCATCGGCACCTGCTGGTAATGGCGATATACTTACTTTAGCTGCAGGAGTACCGAGTTGGCAGACCCCAACTTATATGACTTCATGGACTTATGACGCAGATTCTGGAGCAACTCCTACAGTGGCTAGTGGAGATAATGTATCATTTGATGGTGGAACACATATAAATACTGTAGCGGCTGCAGGACCAGATACTTTAACTATTAATCATGCAAATGTTACTAACACACCTACTGTTAGTGGTCCTACTGCGTTAATACATGGTGGGAACTTCACTGCAATAGACACGGTTACATTGGATGCCCAAGGACATTTAATAGGTCAAAACACTAAAACTTATACTTTACCAGCAGCTGGCGGTAGTGTTACAAATCATGGTTTCTCCCCTGTGCCAATAGCTATATGTGATAATGCTTTAGGTATGGTAACTAGTAATGCTTACTACTATTTAACTATAGCAGAGCATAACATGACTATAAACAGTTTAACTATATGGGGTAGAGCAGCTGGAGCTGTTGGAGATATTAGTTTTGCTATATATAGATATCCATGGGGAACTGGTGCTTTAATGGGTACATCTACAATATCAGGTGCTGCGTATGGGCCAAATAATAAAGGTATAACACCTGTTGGTGTTGGTACAATGGATGTAACAGCTGGAGAAAGCATTATAGTAGGTTTAAGCAGAACTACAGGTACTTGGGACACAATAAGCGACGACGGGTATAATGACGCTATGTTTGGTTTACATAACAATGTTACTGCTGTTTTCCCTTCAACATCTCCTGTAGCTACCGGTGATGAGGTAGTTTCTTTTGCAAAAAGATTCGCCTTAACATTATGGGCAACGTAAAAAATACTTCTACACCAGTAGAAAACCAAACTATCAAGTGATAGTATAAATAACCAACGTTTAACTAAAAAACCAAATAAATGACGTTTTTATACACCCGTAGCCACTCCTTTCACGGAGCTGCACCAAGACAACACCCTGATCAGGAAATGATCGACCTTTGGAGCCACGTTGCTGATAAAGCTAACTGGAGAATAGTACAACTACCAAATGGATTTTACCAAACAGAGTATAAACACCCAGAGGAAGAAGGTATGTGGGTTGATGTTACAAGAAGAGAAACAATAGAGGGTGCAGAATCTGCTATTGATGGATCAGTGGAACATTATACTAAGAAACTAGAATTCCTTAAAGGACCAAAAGTAGTAAAAACATTTTAATAAAACCAATCAAATTTAATTTAATCCAATGAATGAGACAATAGTAAAGCATCTTAACTTCGGTGATGATGCTAAAAGTAAGATATTCGAAGGTATCAATAAACTCACTAAAGCTGTTAGTTCCACCTTAGGAGCTAGCGGCAAGTGTGTTATTTTAGAAGATGCAGCGGGTAATCCACAAATAACCAAAGACGGGGTGACGGTAGCAGATTCAGTTATACTGTTAGATCCAGTGGAAAATATGGGGGCAAAGCTCCTTAAAGAAGCGGCTAGGAAAACAGTGAGGGAAGCAGGGGATGGAACGACAACTGCCACGGTTTTAGCACATGCTATATTACACGAGGCATATAAAGTGATAAAATCGGAAAGTCCGCGAGATTTAAAAGAAGGTATTAATTTGGCTGTTAACAAAGTAGTAAAATACTTAGAGAAACATTCCTCTATTGTAAAAGGTAATGTAATAGAACAAGTAGCTACAATATCAGCCAATAACGACGCACAGCTCGGTAAAGTAATAAGTGAAGCTTTTAAAGCTGTGGATGAAACTGGGATAGTAATGATGGAGACACATGAACACCCAGAGACTATTGTGGAGAGGATAGAGGGAGTACAATATGAAAAAGGGATGCAAAATAGTCACTTTATAACAAACAATGAAAAAGGTACAGCAGAGCTTGACAATCCATTAATATTAATTATAGAGAATCAAGTTGACAATATCAGAAAGATACAGGGTGTACTGGAGTATGTTATAAAGAAAAACAAACAACTTTTAGTAGTAGCTGACGTAGATCCACAAGTGATGACTGCGCTGGCTATGAACAAGGTTAAAGGAAATATTAAGGTTAATATAATAGATGCCCCAACATTTGGTATTAACAAGAAAGATACGTTAGATGACTTAGCTTTGCTAACAGGTGCCACTGTAATAAATGAGGATTTAGGAGACGATATGGATCTTATACAACCAGAACATTTAGGAACATGTATAAGAGCAGTGAGTGACAGGGAGGAGACTATTTTACAGATAGAGGAAATCCCTGAGGAAGTTAAAGAACTAATCACAAATATAGAAAATCAAATCCAAGCAACATCTAATCCAAATTTAATTATTAGATTAGAAAAAAGATTAGCTCGATTATTAGCAAAGGTTGCTATAGTAAAAGTAGGGGCTAATTCAGAAGTTGAATTAAAAGAAAAAAGAGATAGGGTTGAAGATGCTATTTGTGCTACAAAAGCCGCGATCAAAGAAGGTATAGTGCCAGGAGGTGGAATTGCTTTGCTGAATGCAGCAAACAATATAAAACCTAAGTCTATACCGGAAGAAGTGTTATTAAGTGCTATTAAAGCACCTTTTAACGTGATACTAAGTAATGCTGGTATAAACGATTACGAAGCTCCGAAAGTAAAAGGAAGAGGATTAAATGTGGTTACAGGTGAAACGGTAAGTATGGTAAAGTCCGGAATAATAGATCCACTACTTGTTACTAAGAGCGCACTACAGAACGCGGCTTCAGTAGCTACAACTATATTATCCACTGATTGTGTTATTAATAATTTAAGAGCATGAAAGCAATCGGAAAAAATGTAGTTATTCTTCCAGTGAAGGAAACAGAGTCAAAAACAAAAGGTGGATTGCTACTGGCAGAAGCTAACAAAGAAGATATAAGATACCGAATTGGTAAAGTTGTCACAGTGGGGGAAGATGTTATTGCGGTAAAAGCAAATGATACAATCTACTACGACAGACACGCTGGTTTTGGTATTGAGTTAAAAAAAGAACAGTTCAAAGTAATAAAAGAACACGATATAGTAATAGTAATATAAAAAAAAACATTATGGCAACATACGAAGAAGCATGGGCAAAAGGTGGTGATACCTTATCTAAAAAATATGGCGGAGATAAATCTAAATTTATAGCTGCTGCAAAAGCTTACAACCAAAAGAAATACGGCACAACTGAACCAACGGCGAAAGCCGCGAAATTTACCGGTGGAAGTAAGACTGAATTAGCTAAAGAACATATCGCTAGTTCTAAACCAGTAGAAGAAAAACGTACTACTGCTCCTATTACAGAAACAAAATCAAACGAAAGACTAAAACAAGTAATAGCTTCAGCTAATGCACCAGAAAGTTTATTAACTGGTAAAGCAAAAAGAAAAGCTGAAAGACAAGAAAGAAGAAATCTATTAACAGAAAATCCAGTGGATAATAGAGCTGTTAATAAAGCTAATAAAGCGGCTAGTAAAACTAAATCACGTGTAGCTAAAGATAAAGCTAAGCGAGAGAAAAAAGAATTTAAACAAGATTTAGCGCAAAGAAAAGGAGATTTAAAATTTTACAAAAAAACTGGTATAGATTTATCTAATGCTTAATGAGGAAATTAACCTCTTCAGACCTTAAAGAACTCAACTTATTAAAACATTACAGGATTATACGTAAATGGATGTATAAAACATGTGATCTTAAAGAGGCAGACTTAGAGCTTCTTATATATTTAGATGCTATAGACTTCTTTACAAAACAAGATTTTAAAACAGGGG
>Ga0208299_1000891_pt1 | contig 24519 bp, 46 predicted proteins | sample 15_taG_FD_184089 | JGI IMG/M metagenome (GOLD analysis project Ga0208299, IMG submission 184089) | Marine viral communities from the Subarctic Pacific Ocean - 15_ETSP_OMZ_AT15312 metaG (SPAdes) (version 2) | ecosystem: Environmental > Aquatic > Marine > Oceanic | place: Pacific Ocean | collected...
CTGTCAAATACTGTTATTATGTCTGTTAATCTTGTTATTGCCATTATTACAATGTTATATTATTTTTATTATGTATTTTCTCCTGAACAGCAATTTCATAGTCATTTTTAGCAGTATTCCAACTTAAATAGGTTAAAACCTTATATAAGTCTGTTCTTTTCACGCTATCTATATCATTTTCACCATTCACTCTAAATATCCCCTTTTCAGCAACCATATATAAACTATTAAGCCAACCATAAGGTTTTATGAACTTGTTGTAGAGTCCAACTGTAGAAACTCTATTTTTGCTGCTTCCACTTCTTCCTCTGTTTTCCCCAAAAACATTTGGAAAGTCCTTGTTAATTTTACGCTTTGCATTGTCAAAAAAAAACTGAATTCCCACACGAAATCCATTGTCAATTCTTTAAACTTTTCAGTTTTGGCAGGTATTGCATCATCATCATACTCTTCATCAGCCCTTCTGCAAAGTATTGCCATTTGCTCTGGCAACACATCAAACCTTCCATGTTTCATTATATCTATTGTACTCTCTAAGTGAGTTGATTCAATATAATCTCCAAATGTGTTTCTTCTTAGAAATTCTTTTGGAAATAGGTATTCCTCACCTTCAAATTCAAATTTATCTATACCTTTTGGCTTATATTCTTCTAATGTTTGTGAGAATGTTGCTACTGCAGCATTTACACTATCAACATCTAGCATATTCATCTCATTAGCACTAAGACCTGTAAGATATATAAAAATATCCCTATTCATCTTCAATAATTCTACTTCTGAGTGTTCTGCCTCAATAACATTACCCTCATCATCTCTTTTGTTGTATTGATTGATGATTGCGTACAATCCACACCAATATCTAAGTGTTATGTCTTTCCACTCAGTTGGGATGTCATAACTTTTGTCTTGAATTTTAATTTCTACCATTATATTATTTTAGTTTTGACTAAGTTCTATATCTTGAATATCTTTCAATAATTTGCTCTTCTCTTGTTCATCTATAAGTACATCTGCTAATTCACTTGTTGCGTTTTCACAATACTTTCCAATTTGCTCTAAATAATATTGCAAATCTGAATTATTCTCACCATCTTTTAATGCAGTTAAAAAACCAACAGCAGTATAAAAGGTCATATTTGGTATTAAAAAGATAAACTCAGCAGTTACACCACTATCTTCATCCTTCTTTAGCATAGTATCGTGAAAATTATTGGAATATAGATATACTGTCTTTAATATATGTAAAAAGTCCTGATATTTACCCTCACTAACATCTTCAGTAGCAAAATACATCACTTGCTTAATGTTTTTCGTATGACTTTCAATAATCTCTCTATGTTTGTCATTAAGATAAAATATGTCTGTATTTTTCATAATTTTCTGATAATTTTTTTAGAATTACTCAAAACTATGCAAAAATAGTAAATATACTGTGAAATATTTTCACAATTTTTAAACAAACTGAAAAAAACTTTAATTAAAGTAAACTACCTTACCTCCACCACCCCAAATCTCCTTATTTACAGCCATAACCAAACAATCTACCATATCATCATGTTTTGCTGCAGGGAATCTAGTTAATTGGTCAAGAAACTCTCTATTCCAATCTCCATTCAGTAAACTTACTCTACCACTCTCAAGTGATGCACTAATATCACTAACTCTTGCTACTTTGTCTTTTGTTGGTGGTTTATCTTCTTTTACATTAAGTCCTGTTTCTCTAACTAATGTTTGCACAATAGATTTACCTGAGGCTTTAGGTTCTACAAATATTCGGCTTTTTGGAGTATATCCATTCTTTTTCACCCATTGAGGAATGAATTTAACTAATTCTGGAAATTCTTTATGCACATTAACACAATCTACTATTTGCCATTTGTTATCTTGATAGGTATATGCTAGTAATGCAGATGGGTCGTTCTTTTGATTTGCAGTATATGCAGGGTCAATAACAAAGTTTACTGTTGCTTCATCTTTTCTATATCTATCAATCTTAAACCAATCTTTATGAATCATACCACTATCTAGGGGTGTTGGTGTTTGTTGTAGTTGCCCTGCATAGCCATAAGTACCCAATGCACTTTTATAATCATCTAATACTTCTTTACTAAATCTATCTTCCCAAAACAAGCCATTTTCTTTATTATAAAACTTTCCTAGTGATTTTGGTTTTATATTACCATTGTGATTTGTTGCTGGTATGCAAATATGTTTATATTTTGTTCTTGTTTCCCTATCTAACAAGAATCCACTTAAATCTTCTTCATGCACTCTTTGCATAATAATAATTCTCACTCCAATGTCTGCTTGATTTAATCTTGAGTAGAATGTTGTCCTATACCATTCATTAGCGTTCTCTCTTTCTGTTGCTGAGTTTGCCATTTGAGGTGATAGAGGGTCATCCACAATTAGGAAATCTCCACCCTGTCCTGTTACAGTACCACCAACAGATGTTGCCCTTCTCATTCCAATATGATTATTCTCGTATCTCTCTTTTAAGTTTTGGTCTTTTTTAATGTGAAATACATCACCCCATCTTTTCTTAAACCAATCACTAAATATTATATCTCTTGATTTAGTTGCAAGTTCAATAGATAGTGCAGCAGAGTAAGAAGAAGTAATGAATCTTAGTTTAGGTGATTTTATCCACGCCCATACTGGAAACATAACAGTAACTATTAATGATTTCGTACTTCTAAATGGCACATTAATAATTATATCTTTAGTTTTTGGCTTTTGTGCTATGATTCTCTCACATTCTTCTTGTAGAGTATCGCATATATATTTATGATGCCAATTAGTTGATAGGGGTACAGATGGTTCTACCACTATCCAAGCAGCCTTAAAGAACTCATAGAAACTCATCTCACATAGTTTCTTTTCTAGTGCGAACTTTAATAATTTTTTATTAGTCATCTACTTCAGTAAAGTCAATATCTTCTGCATCTTCAAGTCCTCTGATTTGTTTTTTAATATCATCAAGTGTTGCACCTTCAGTTAAATTAATCTCAATCTTAGTATCGGTATCTCTTTTGATTTCTGTTGATTGCAATTTTGGCATAGCATAGTTCATTAGTTTTGCTATTGCATCTATATATGCTCTAGGGTCTTCATCAAACAATATATCTAATGCCATCTTAATCTTTACAGGTTGTCCTTCTAATGCATAAGCAAGTGATTTACGAGTCATCTTAGCAACTTGTCTTGCCTCATTATTTTTAGGTTGTAGTGCTTTTGGAGTTTTATTATAGTTCTCATCTATCTTACCAAGTTGAGGTCTTTTCTTCCTTGCTTCACTACCTAACTTCTTCTTATCTTCTTTCATTATTGTCTTTAAAGTCGCAAGATACAAAAATAATACAAACTACTTTCCTAATTATTATATAAAATTGAACTACTATATTTTAACATTTTTGTAAATTGTAAGAAAACTATGCAAAACTATAATTTTAAACACCTACCTTCGTGCCTCTTATAAGAGTATATGTTATTCTTCTATTATACTTATAATCGCCACATCCTATAGTAAACATTATTGCTCATATCGCAAAGTATGTACCAACTTCTAAAATAAATGTTTATTCTAAAACATAGTATTTATAAAATTGAACTTTAGATTGGTGTGTGTGCGTTTGTGTGGCTAAACAGTATATATACTAAGGTTTACGGAATCCAAATCCCAAACCTATTTTTTAAACAATCTCAACCCATTGTTAATAACTTTTAATAAAAATCTTCAAGAATTGAGCCAAATCTTAACAAAAACCGCTCAAAGTTCGTAATATCTTGATAAATAGTGTGTTATATCTTGAAAATGTTTGTTTTTTTAGTGCAAAGTTGTATAGAAAAAGAAAATTTGCCAATCATACAGAACAATTTAAACCTAATCTAACAACACATAGTTAAATAATAATAAAGAAATAAAGCCTTTTAAAGCCTTTTAATAGTGTTTCTAGTGTGTTACTATTACTTATCTATTTGCTTACATTAGAGCATAAAAAAACCACCTTGTTAAAGGTGGCTTAATATTAGTATTTAATTACTTTACTTATTCAATCAGTTTGCAATTTACTAAAGTATTGTGTTTCATGTGTTCTCTTATGTAGTCTACATCATAACTTATGTTTCCTTTTAAGTAGTCAATTCTTTCTTGTTGGCTTTCGTTTGGTAGTATGTAAGTTTTAATATAGTCGTGTAGTTCTTTGCTATCTTGTTTTATTTCTTGTAGTTTCATAATTTTATATTTATTCTTATTAATTGTTAGAGTTAAAAGAGTGTTAAAATTTAACATTCTATATTTATTTATCTTCATATCGTAAACGCATAACAAATTGTATTTGCTCGGCTCAAATGGGCGTGGCTTTGCATTTTCTTTAAGTCCTTTAGTAACTTTAAGGCGACCTGTTAAAAGCCTGTGCTGTCCATTCTTCTTGATGAATGTACTACTAAAAATTCTGCCGTTTGTTTCTTCTATTAATTCTTTTGCTCTTTCTGTGTTAATTGTTTTCATGTTTGTTTAATGTTTTGCCTAGCATCCACCGAATAGGATTGCTAGAATTAGTAAAAATGTTAATTGAGTATCTGACCAATTTGTCAGAGGTAATTGTCCTTTGCTCATTTTATTTAGTTTTTAAGTTATTAAAAAGGTAATTGTAATTTTAATTCTTTTATTAATTCTTTTATTTGTTTGTTTGTGTACTCTTTAGAAGAATAAACAATATTTATTAATGCTTTTATATTGGTTTTTTTCTCTAAAGATGTAAACTTATTAATATTGTTTATTTGTTCTATTTCCTGAAGAATATAAAACGATAATTCATTTATTAAATTTCTTTTTTGTTTTGTTATCATAATTTTAATTTTAAGCGTTTATAATTGTTTTGTCTAGTGGTATACTAAGCCGACTTTTTTGTTGTCTTGTATTGCTTTTAAATCGTTGTTACTTGCGTCTATATATCCAGCACTTAACAAAGTTGTAATATCCTTAAAAATACGTGCGTGTCTGTCTTTTGCCGTATTAATTAAATCATCAGTTTTTGAACCCTCTGAGAATATAATTTTTAAATTGCTAGGAATATTTATGCAACCTTTAAAAAATGGAATGCTTTTTGTATAAGCGTAAAAAATAACATCTTTATTATCATTTGCTATCTGTACCCACTTTAAAAGATATGCAATAGAATAAAAATCTCCTGAGTCGTGAATTCTTATATGTGTTGCTTTTTTCTTTTGTATCTCTTCATTCATTAAAGGAATAAAATTATTTGTTTTGCTTATTTTATACTTTTCTTCCATAAGTTGCCCAATTTTTGGAAATCTTGTATAATTGCCTTTTTGTGCATAGCAATATTTAACGCATGAGTCCGCAAATGGGCATGTTATTTTTCCTGATTTAGTTTTGTATGCTGGAATTGAAAAATTAAATATTTTTGTTTTATTTAATTTGCTAGTCTTTTTTAGTTTTGCATTTTGTGTAAGTAAATTCATTTTTTTATAGTTTTAAATTAATAGTTTTTTAATTGTGTTCTTTACAGGTTGGACAAATTCTGATATCCTGGTCTAATTCATCACCGCAACAAGAGTAAAAACAGTCTTCACATATTTCGCTGTCTTCTACGAAATATGTTTTACTTTCTTCAATATCGCAAATTTCACAATATTTTGTTTTACCATTCCACTCTGTTGGGTCGGTGTGTTGTTGGTTGGTTGATTCTTTGTAGTCTTTGTAATTCATTTTATTTAGTTTTTAAGGCGTTAATATTAGTTTTTAAGGTTTAACAGTATGATTGTATATATAATACTGTTGTAAGCATTGAAACAGCAACCAGACAAACATAAGTTAAAAAATCAAGAGCCTTATCTATTCTTTTGTTTTTGCGTTCTGTTAAATTCTCTATTTTGTATTTACAATTCCCATTATCAAAATATTTATTTATTTGCTTTAGTTTTATGTATGTGCCGTCAGTACCTTTTATATTTCTAAAAAAGTTTATTTTTTCTTCTCCATTCATCAAATGAACTTTACCACTTGATAAATTTGTAATTTTGTAATTATTCATAATTTTATTTTTTAGTTATTAAATTATTGAGTTGTAAAATTTTAATGCTTCAACTCTTCCCTTCTTGTTTCTTGCAAATTGTTCGTATGTCATCCATCCCCCGCTTAGTTCAATACATACAAGATTGGTTTCTAATTTAATAGATTTGATATGCCCCCATTTTTTATTAAATTTTGGCTTTTTATAATTTGTTTTCATTTTGTTTTTTTTAGTTAATTTTGTTTTATTGCGTTTTGTTTCGCTAGTAATAGACAAAGGCAGGAGGCTCTCTCTCTTGAGGCAGTTGGCTAATAAGAGGTTGCAACCTCCTTTTGCTGATTATTCTTTTACCTTTGTTTCGCCTTTTAAAGGCTCGTCAGTATTACTCTTAGTAATTTTCTTGAGTTAGTTCTGCGAAAATGTCTTCAACTGCTTCATTTATTAACGTTTCTTCGTTTGTATTGTCTAAATTTAAACATTCTACACCGTACACCGATAAATATAAACTACTTTCTCTACAGTGAACTAATCCGCAAATCTTTGCAGTAATAGAATAAGAGTTTTTAAACCCTCTACAAATTGTCTCTAGTAGGTATTTAGGACGTAACGTTTCGCCATCTAATAAAGTTAGTTTACATTGAATTGCTTGGTTGTGTCTGTTAATTGTTGTCATTGTTTTTGTTTTTAGTTTATTTTGTTTTATTGTCTTTTAATTATTGACATGACAAACATACAAACAATTTTTAACAAAAAGCAAACAAATGTTAAAAAACTTTTATCTACTCTAGTAAAATTGCATAAAATAAGCATAAAATACGGCTATTTTAAGCAAATAGTAAAATTAAAAAAGTGCTTTTTTCCCTCGTTTTTGGGTGATGCTGCTGCAAAAGTTGTTTTTTATATATTGTATTTATGTGCTTTTTGTGGTTCGGTTGGTGCTGCTCAATTTTTGAGGTTGAAAATTTACAATAATAGAACGCGTATGTGAATAACAAAATATTTTAATTATTTGCATAAATTCAAAAAAAGTTATTAACAATTTTTATTTCTATTATATTTTTACATTATGTTAAATTCTGAAAAATCTCAAAAAATTTTTTTATTTTTTTTACCCCACAACCCTAGCAGTTTCACAGCAGTTTCAGGGCAGTTTCAGCAGTTTCAGGGCAGTTTCAGCAGTTTCAAGAAAAGTTTTTAAAAAAAGTTTCAAAAGAAATTTAAAAAGATTTTAAGAAATTATTTTTCAGAGAGTTCTTGTGCTTTTTTTAAGGAATTTTCATATACCAGTCAAGGACATCCATACATTCTTCAAGTCCTTTAACTACCTTAGCATAGTAACCTGCTTCATTGAGGTATGCAACCCACTCTTTTTGTTCTTTAGATGGATAGCAAGTCTTGTCTGCTTTGATTTCTAGGAATAGACCACCATATAGATGGTTTATCTTCATTATCTGCATGTCAGGAAAGCCTTTAACATAGCCTGTTTTCTTGGCTAGTATTGCTTGTTTCATGGAGGTTCTAATACCACCTAGTGATGCACAGTATCTTACATCAGGATATGAATACTTCATATAGGTACAGAAGGATGATTGGACTAATGCTTCTTTCTTCATAGCCATACCCCTATGCCCCCTTGCACCCCCTATGCTTACCCCCTATACCCCCTACACCCCTATTACCCCCTACATCCGTATAAGTCTTACCCTTTATGAGTTGGTGCATTAGAGGTTGAGATACACTATACTTTCTAGCGAGAGATGAGATAGTTATCTTCTGAGTTGCATTAGTATATTCTTTTCTAATTGCATTGGCTTCTTCCACAGTAAACTTTCTTCTGGAGTAACCACCACCTCTACTATCTTTTCTATCTTCTAATCTTATTTTTCTAATCTTTGGCATAATCTAATATTCATCATCAAACCTATCAGTAGTTTCACCATATTGATTTTCAATATCAATGTTTGTGATTTTAATATCTACTTTGTTTGGATTCTTTTTATTTATATAGCAAATTCTGTCTATTAATTCTTGGTCTGCTTCAATCTCTTTTATGTTAGATGTAAGAACGAATGTGTCTATCATTCCTGTAATTGCTTTCCTAGTTACAGTTTTTTTATTCTTTATCTCGTAAGATACAAATACTCTAAAGATTGGTTTTTTCATTTTTAATTTTATCTAACTCAAACTCTAGGTGATTAATAGCCTTCTGTATGCAATCAACGCTTGTTTCGTGCTTACGCTTTGCTCTAAGAAGATAAGTAACTGCAGTACCAACATTGTACGATAAATCAAAATCTTCTACAACCTTCCTAGCCTCATACCCATAAACTCTACCAATATAATAGTTTGGAGTTTTATCTTTACTGTAATCTATTTTAAGTTCTTCTTTTGTTAATAGCATCTTAGGGTTTATTTTTGATGATACTTCTTCTTTTTCTCCCCAAGTAGTGGTTGGAGTCCACCCATTCCTTCCCTTCTCGTAGTAGTATTTATTGTGTTTTTGGTCTTTCATTTATTCTATCGTTTTCTAGTCCACCAGTTCTAGTGATGTGCTTATTCATATTTTCTTCTAACTCCCTGTTTTGTCTTTGTGTTATTTTACCTTCAACATACTGAAGCCCAATTATAGTAAAAATTACAGTACCAACAAATATTTTTACCAATAAAATTATTTCATTACTATCCATTTGTTTCTAATTTAAAGTTATTTTCTATTAATTTAAGTAACTGATGAGGTGTATATATCCTACTATTACCATCATAGTTTTCATATATGCAAGTAAAGTTATCATCTTCATAAGTCCATAAACTCCTTACATTATTCTTAATGTGGTTTTTTAATATCCACTTAATTGTTTTGTATGTTCTTTTAGTTTCAACCATTTTATTTTTCTTGTTCGTACCATACGGCATAAACCTTAATTCCTTTAGGTTCACCCATTAGTATCTTTTTCTTTATTTTGGATTCTTTTACTAAGTTCTTATCCATGTATTTTGGATTCTTACTATTTAATTTTCTTTTCTTCATTTTATTTTTTTATAATTAAAAGAATATCCAAATATTAAAGAGTGCCTTAGTGTATATGCTATTGAAAATCCATAATTCTTCTTTCTGTATTCTGCCTTTACCCTTCTCTCCCTAAAGTCATCATATTCACCCCTATAATGATAACCATCTATCAAATAACCATATAATGTTCCTGATTGGAAATAATGCAATGGTATTCCTATACCATAAGACAATACATATTCATTTGCTCTTCTTTTGTAAAAAGAATATCCAGCAGACATATAATGCATTATGTAGTAATCATCAGCAACAAGTTGAGGTTTTGTGTAATTAACATTTAAAAATCCTCTCGCTACCTCCCCTACAAACTTGTGAGGTGCTGCAACTTCCACCCCAAGCATATCACTATGATTACACTCTGTCGTATCAGTCTGTGCATTAACTGTAAATGCACTTAAAAATAATAGTAATATATTAATTATTCTTTTCATTTTATATTACAAAAAGCATGGTGGGCTAGTAAAAAATAAACAAATTTAACAGTTGTTAAAATTAAAGTTATTTTACCCACCATACTCATTATACTCATCATCCATAAATTCGGTGCAGAAATACGCCTCTAATATACAAACGATTATTACTACTCCCCATATTGTTAATATTGTTTTCATGTTGCAAATATATAAAAATATTTCAATTTTATACAATTATCTTAAAAGTTTTGGTTCTGGTCTGTAATGAGGAACTGATTTTGGGTCATCACCTCTCTCAACTTTTGCTCTTGCATCCCATATTAAATCTCTATGCTTTCTTAACCATCTCATATAGGTTGGAACTGTTAAATGAATAAAGTCATTAGTTATAGGACTTCTCACTCCAATATTAAAAGCCCTCTCTGCATCTTCAAAATAAAAATTCTTATAAGTCTTAGCCAAGTCATCTGCTAAACTTTGCGACATAATCATTATTGTATCTTCCTCAACATTATTTTGTCCTAATTCAATATATGTTTTACTTATTAAATCTACAGCACTCATAAGTAAATCTTCTTTAGTCATTGTTTTTATCTGTTTCATTTTTTAAATTGTTTTTTTAATTTTTCTTTTACATTAACATTCTTTTGCAAATGCATATGTATTTTACTCATTCCCTTATTAGCACTTTTATTTTTTTCTTGTCTTTTCTCCCAAGTTCTAATACACGCTTTCCAATCCTTCATTTTGTTTTTTCCAACCATCCAATCTTTACTTTCATAGAAATCAAAAAAAGTTTCTGCATCTATATTATTATCTCTCCAAAAACAATATTCTTTAATCTCTTCAACTTTTGGTTTTTTAAAACGCCCTTTAATATTACTATCTGTAAGATTAGTATTAATATGTTTATCTTTAGATAAACTAATATTATCCTTAAAGTTTTCTTTAATACCCCCCTTTAAGTTTTCTTTAATACCCCCTTTAAGAATTCTTATATACCTCCTATCAATTTCTTTAGTACCCCCCTTGTAAGTGTAAGATGTTGATATATAGTCATTTGCAACTAATTCGCTTACCCACTTAGAAACTGTTACAACACTCTTGTCATAAAGGTTAGAAAAGTATTTATTTGTAGCAAAGCACTCTCCATTAATGTTCAGTAGTGCGGTTATTTCAGCATACATTAATTTAGCATTTGCAGTTAGGTTTTTATCATACCTAACCTCAGCACTTATTATAGCATAATAATTTGGCTTCTCTTTCATTGTTTTAGTTTTAATTGTGTTTTGGTATTTCTAATTCATAGCACTCTGTATAAGTGGACATAACCACAGTCCACTCACTTACCTCTTTGTGAGTAAACCAACAAAATCTTGCGTATAAGGCGTTCAATGGCTGTATGAATAAATAGTGCGTAACTTTCTTTTGAGGGTTGTTATGGGCTTTAAAATTGATTCTAAGGGCATTTCCATCACTTCTTACGCCCTTAACATCAATGTAATGTAATTCACCAATTCCTTGCATAATTAAATCAGCCTCAACAACTGGTCTTTCTTCAAGCAGTAAAGCAGCCTTATATTTTATACCTCTATTATTCTCCATAAGGTGTCTTGCAATAAGTTCTGCAAATATTCCTAATTGCTGTATAGAATGTTCTTGATTACCTCTATACTTCTCTGTGTTTTCATTGTAAATATCAGCAGACAACATACTCCTTACCTTAGCAAGTTCATCAGAAAGTTTGATGAAAGTGCTAGGATAAGTTGTTTTTTTCCACTTAATCATTAGAATGGCAAGTCATCTTCTGCTTTTGCTGTGGACTTCTTAGCAGTAGTTTTTTTATCAGTTGGTGGCTCGTAAGTATTTACATAAGCGTAATGAGTTGCACCCTTTTCAGATGGTTCTCTCCTTTCTGAAATCACCATAGAAACCCAACCATTCTTTGAGTTTGCTTGTAGTTCATCCATCTTAAAGTTAGCAACCATCATTGTACCATACTTCGTATTAATGTTTTTAATACTACTTGGTAAGTAAACTTTCTCTTTCTTGTCTGTCATTTTTTAATTTTTTAATTTTATATAATTTGGTTAATGATTCATTTATTTTATTTAATTGAGTTTCTAGTCCTAATATTTCCTCATCCACCTCAACTTCAATAATCTTATTTTCTACTCTTTTAAATGCTTTAGTATCATCTTGGTAGTTGTTATAAAAGAACTCAAACTTTCTTGTGTGGTGGATTATAGATGCATGATGTAAGTTAGTTACCTGACCTATCTCACTAAGAGTTAATCCAAACATTTCTCTTAATATGTAGATATACATTCGCTTAGCAAATATAATGTTTTTCTTTCTACTTCCCAAAAACATTCTATCTTTATCTATACCATAAATATCTGCTAATTCTTCTGTGATTATATTGTGGTAATAATCGCTAAATTTTAATCTTCTTCTTCTCATTTGTTATAATTTTAATTTAAGTCGTACACTATTGTATCAACTATGTCTTGTATGTTTAATCCAATAAAGTCTGCTAAAGTCTTAGCGTGAATAAATCTAAGTGATGGTGGATTCTCTATAAACTTTCTACTTGTAGCATAGTTGACTCCAAGTATCTTACAAAGTTTTAAATTAGACACCCCATATATCCTTAACAAAGCCTCGAATTCATTCCTAGACTCTCTAATCTGTACTAAGGTGTATTTATTTGTCATCTCTCTTTAGGTATGTTTCTACCTTCCATTTTTCTATCCTGAACTTAGTTTTATTGCCATGATAAAAATCTACTAATTGGTTTTTGTTTAAGAGTTGAATAATATTATCTTCAACAATCTCACCTAAAATAATTGGTGGCTCATAAATGCTCTTCTTGTTCCACACAATATAAGTGTAAACTTTTAAAAAGTGATTAAAAATCTCTATGTCCAAATACTCCATCTCTGAACATTTTTTCCCATTGTTTTCTAGTGTCTGCTTCATATCTGTTTTCATTTATTAAAGTTATTATTTCTTCTGCTTCTAGTTCTGTTAAATCATTTATCCTTCCTAGAATATCAGATTTCATTCTTGTGGTTAATGATGTTTGGTCAATCCTACTCTCAATGAAAAGCCATTGCCCATTTGTAATAGGTGTTGGCTCTCCATCAAGAACATTATCTATCCAATCATCATTCATTAATCTACAATCTCATCCTGACCAAATACTCCTTGCTCATAGAATCCTGCAATCTTTAAAACAACTCTACTCATTGCCCTCTTTTCTGCCATAGCAACAGGGAACTTCTTACCACCTCCCATTAAGTTATTGTCAGATGCTTCTCCAAAACTCATAGCATTTCTAACATCATTACCAACTTTCATAGTTGCTGCTGCTCTTAATACGCAAATACATTTCTCTATATCCATGTTGATTACTTCATAGGCAACTGTAATGTTGTTTCTTGAAACAATCTTATCTATCCCAGTTCTAGTGATAATTACAAACCCTCTCTTGTCCTTGTAAATATCTTCTTCAGTTAAACCATTCTCTTTGTAAAGCCTTCTTAAAGCATCTTTTCTAGTTTCTACGATTGGCTCAGGTTGTTTCTTCAGTTTTTCTTGCATTGTTTTTTTTGACATTTTGTTATTATTTAATTGATTAATACTCGGTTGTTGTGCAATATCATGCATTGCGTTAATTGTTTCTTCTCTTTCTTTCATAAATTGTTCTTTCATTTTTCCCATAATTTTATAGTTTTAGTTAGTAATTTTGTCTTGTTGGATAATGTAGATAATCATAAGTATTATGATTGTAGGTACTGCGATTAGTGTTTCCATTTAGTTTATTGTTTTAGTTATTAATTGAGGCAAAGATATAAAATTGGAATTACCCACCAAAAGATTTTTAACAATTTTTTGAAAAATGTTTACCTACTAGAGTAAAATTGTAGTAAAATTGTGTGATATTTTAGAAATAATGCACTAAACGAGCCACCTGCCCACTTGTTTTTTCGTGCAAAAATCCTTCAACTGCTTTAGGAATTCCTGTAAATCCTTTTCTTGAGTGCCAACTATCAGTTCCTGATGGACTACGCATATACTCTACAGTAACTCCTATAAAGTCTTTTGCATCTCTCCATTTGTGTTTTACTTTGTGATGTAAATGATGTAGATACCAATATCTATATTTAGTTTCACTCCACATTTCAGGCTTCTCCTGAGCCATTAAAAGAGGTAAGTTGTCCATCTTAGCACCATCTCCATGCTCTAAGCCAATTAAGTTCTTACCATACTTATAATACTTTCTATGTGCTACACTAATATCAAAAGAAATCTCTCTATCATTTCTGAACCAACTCTTTAATGCGTGTGCCAAATGAAATCCACTTTGATAATCGTGATTACTCATTGAATGTATCACATCAACAGGTGCTATCTCTCTTAACATCTCTACACACTTAACATATAGTGCTAATGCAACTTCAAAATGTTCCCACCACTTCCCATCTACATCTTGCCTTGTACCTGCTGTAGTTTGATTATATACATTATCAATATGTAAAACATCATTACCTATACAAAATAATACTCTCTCTACTTCAAACCCTTCCGCTTTATACATAAGTCCTTCTAAGCCCTCTAAAACACGCATACAGGCAGTTTCAACATCATACCCATCACCAGTTTCAAGCCCATTAGCATATTTACCTATATGTATGTCTGCAGGATTTATTATTAATAAATGATTAGCATTTTTATTTTCTCTTTTTACTGAAGGGTAGTAGGGTGAGTGGCTTTCAATGAAGTCGCTAATCTTATCTAGCATATCATTTTCATTAACAGATATATCTTCTTTAGTTACAATGCTAAACCTGTATTCACCACTAGCAGATTGCCAATGTTTAACACTTACAACATCATCCTTATCTATACCTCTCTCTGAAAGATGTATATCTAATGCTGTGTTGCCATTAATGTTTGTTGTGCTTTCTGCTCTGTTTTCATAAACCATCTCAACTTCTTCTTTGGACAGTCTAAGTCTTTTACCATATTTTTTCATAGTTTTATGTATTGGTTATGATGCAATTATACAAAAAAAAATACTTATATAAAACAAAAGTGAGATGTTTTTGAACACCCCACTCTTGAAAACTATAAACATGAAAACAAAGATAGGCACAACCCTACCTAAGTTATGCAAAGATAATTATTTTTTACAATTATCAGTACAATTACATTTATTTTTCTCAAATACAGAGAAACATAATGGTAATACCCCTAACCCTGTCAATATCAACGCATTAGTATCAATACCATTCTTCTCAATGTATAAACTAGCAGCAATTACTATCACTCCACTAATGGTTCTTTTACTACTCCATTTACCTTTAGTATCTGTAAAAAGTTCTTTTACTGCCTTCAATAATTCTGTTATTGGTTTTACGCCACCCTTTAGTAACGCTTCCCCTATCCACCTCTTAAACATTACTTTTTAATGTCTGCGAGTCCTTGACCTAAGATGAGTGTAAGAATAGCATAATAAACTTTCTCAACCTCACCTTCAGTAAGTCCTAATTTAACTGCTGCAAATGGAACAAATATTGCACTAACTGTGTACCAGAATTTTTTTGAATTGAACATCTTTTTTAAAATTTCCATAATATATATTTAATTAGTTATTATTAATTAGTATAACCAAATCACAGGACTTGGTTTATCGTAAACATCTATATCTACATGAATAAATGATTCATGTAATCCAAACCTCTCAAAATCTGCAAAAACTAAAGCATCCATCATAATTGCTCTAGCATTACTATCTTCACATTTAATATCTGCAGCCAATCCCTTTGTGTGTGATGAGGTTGGGTTCTTCTTACTCTCAGGATGATTTTTACATCTGTAGCCACTAGATATTACAAATGGTATCTTTGCAAATTCTCTAGCCTTATCTAAAGATTGTAATAACTCATCACTTACAACAGTTTCACCACAACCACACTTACAGGTGAATTCGCTTCTCTTAAAATGATTTAAAGTCATTTTATGTTGTTACTGCAATTATCTCTATATCACACGCTGCTGTATCTGCATCTGCTTTTATCTGAGTAATATCTGCAAAAGCACCAAAAGTTGTACTTGAAGCAATAGCATCCATTTCATTACTCATTAACAAGAATACATCTCCTGCTAATAACTTATAAAAGAAAGAGTCAGCACCATTATAAAGTGTTAAAGTTATAAAGTTCGTGTCATCTAAATTTGTAATTCTAAAATATTTGTAATCTCCTACTGTTACTTGACCTGCTGCATCAGCAGCCCCAAAATTGATAATTGCAGGGTCGCTAGTGCTAACATTCATTATTCTTTGTAAAACTTGACCATTACTTGAAAATCTTTTATTTGTTGTGTTTCCATAACTAACGCCATTAAGAGTATAACTCTCTGTTATTGTTACTGTTAAATCTGCTGTGTCTATTGTTGTTGCCATATATTTTTATATTTTATTTGTTGTTCTTACTCCTCAATCACGCCCCAATCACCATCTTTAAGGGTTGTTCTCATTTCACTTTTATTCTCTGTTGTTTTCCCTTTTAAAAAACTTGGGTTATCTCCATAAAACTTAACAAAAGTCTTATCTTTTTCTTTATTCCATCTAAGAGTATCTTCAGAAGTTTCAACTACTTGTGAAAAATCTATAGTTTCTACATCTGCTCTGTTTATTATTACATATTTTCTATCCATATTATTAAGGTGTGTCTGTTACTATATTACTACTATCCATATTTTCCATAATTGCTGGATTACCACCAACCTTTACCATTGAAACATTATCAAAATAACGCACATCTCCATCTGCCCCTGCTGAACCTCCATTACCTATTCTAACTTGTATTGTTAATGGACTGCTTTCCGTTCTAAAAAACCCAACCACCTCTGTCCATGTGTCTGCAGGAATATTCGCCCCATCCCAAGATTGTGTACTTCCAAGCCGATTCCAATCATTTCCAGTTGCACACTCAATATTCATCCAACTACTAGAATTAGCACTTGGTGCGTATGCCCAATAAGAAAACCTATAAACAGTATTTGCATCTACTGTAATAGCAGATGTTGTTACCCCTTTACTTGTAGCAACACCATTAGTTTCAAATTTCCAAGAATAATCTCCACTCTGTGGTTTCTCTGTACTCCTCTCACTAATAAGACCTGTACCACCTGATGCTGTCCATCCAGTTCCTGTTGCAAAGATAGGGTCTGTTATTAAGTTTTCACCTATTGTTGGAGTTTCTTGGTCAAATATAACCTCGCCACTACCACTATCATAAATACCATCACCCATTCTCCAATAACTCAAAAGATTTCCACTCTTATCTACACCACTACCTGCGGTATAACTTGCGGATAAAGTTAAATCATTTGGAGTTCCCGAATTATATATTGAATCAACAGTATCTCCATCTAAAGCAACATCCCATATTGCAACCTCATCCATTTCCCCATCAAGATATGAAGTCGTACCAAACCTACCCATTTCCAATTGACCTGTGTTATCTATATCTACTGAAGATGAGCCACTTATAGTTGCACTACCTCCATAAGTTGTAGTATCACTACCATCTCCATTTACATAAAGATTAATATCTCCACCTCTATCAACGCTAACACAAACATGAATCCAAGACCCCACAAGTGGAGTTACATCCGCCCCTCCAGTTACAGCAAACGCAACTACACCACCGCTCTTCCCTACAACATAAAGTTCTTTAGTAGATGCAATTGTTCTTACTCTCCAAAAATCACTTGACCCTTGTTTTTTAGAGATGAATCCTTGGTCATCAGCATCATCTAATTTAGTCCAAAAAGCAATACTGAAATTATCTGTACCTAAATTAAGGGTATCGCCTAATGCCAAATATTCATCTGCATAAAAATTCATAGAGTAATTGTTAGAAAACTCTTTAGATGTTATTGAATTTAATGTATTGTTTAATGCTAATCTCATTGATGTTATTTTAATTTATTATGCACTAGCGTTACCATCATGCTCTCTATATCCAATTCCTATTCCTGCACTCAGCGTTATCGCTGTGATTCGCATGAACAAGGTAGTACCTGCAGGTAGGGAAGTTTGAAGAGAAGATTCTCCAGTAACTCCATCAGCAGTAATAGCACTAATTGTTGATGCTACTGGAAAATATACACAATAGAAATCCTTTCCTGTTTGTGCTACAGTAGTAAAAACCTCAGTTCCACCACCCTTACCTAGCATTTCAAATAGTAATGTATTGTCTGTATCAAATGTACTCATTTTATTATTTTTTAAATTGTTATTATTTTATTTTTATTCTGTAAAAAGTTTTATTAATGCCCCTAAAGTTATAGCATAAATCATCCACATTGCCTTCACTAAAACCTTTCTCATTGCTGTGTTTCTGTTCACTCTAGCAGCAACTCCTTTATCTGGATTTAATAGCCTCTCTGTAAGCATATCCATCTTCCCATCCAAATTATCTATCTTCTCGTTTATCGCACTTATGTCTTTCTTCATTGATACTATTTCTTCTTTTGTTGTCATTAGAATGTTGTTGTTTGTATTGTTAAATTCATATAAAGAGTTGAACCACCACTTGCCTCTTTAATCATTGGAAATATAATATCTCCTGCCAATACAGAAGATGCTGTTATAGTTGTTTCATTTATCCTAATACCCCTGTTATTATTATCAAGTCCTTCTACTGTAATCTCATCAATCACAGTAGGAACAACAGAAGCAATTTCATCCTCTACAGGTGTTAATTTACATATAGCAATAGTAACATCATAGTCCCCATTACTTGTAAGCCACCCACTTATAGATGTAACTGCAGCAGTTTCAGGGATTACACAAGCCTGACCAATTCTAAAAAAATTAGTTGGGGACATACTTCCTAAAGAAACTGTAGCAGTACCATAATCTATATCCATTTGAAATGGAGATTTATTATCATTAACATCTTCACCATAAGTGTAATTAGTTAATGCTGTAGTTATATATCCCTGCATCTTGTAATTAGTAACACCCATGTAAGACTTACTCTTCCACTCTAAATTACCATCAGTTTCAGTTGGTGAAGAACCAGAAGTTTTAGATAAAACAGTATCATTAATAGCATTTTCAAATCCTTTTGGATTGTGTCTATTTGCACTACTTAAATTTTTATGTTCGTTTGCAGCCATTTATATATTTATTTTAACAATCATCACAAGGACAGTTATTCTTCCAACTATCATAATTTCTAGTTGGTCTTGAATATATACTGTCATACATTATTATACCATGATTTTTATAGGTATTATCATTACAAGGTTTATTAGATTCATAAGTTGGATAATCACCACTTTGGTCGCTATCATTCATATAGTCTAACATATCTTTTAAGTATATCTCAGCCTTCCTGTAAGTGTCTTGCTTATAAGCATTTAACTCAGAAGGGTCAATAATAGTAGCAAACTCATCAATATTATGCACAATACCTGCACTACTACTATTACTTTGAACTTCATTAATTACCTCAAATCTCACAAACCAACTCAAGCACCTTGTTAAGAAATCATCCATCAAGGTTTGATTTTCAGTAGTTAAAGTACCATTATTATGTTGAGTTTTTATTTCTTCATAAAACTTTTTACCAATCGCTGATTTTAAATGTGCTAATTCAGAAAGTAATAATGTGCTATCAGAAATTAAAGCAGTATCAGTATTAGCATTAGTAAAACTATTACTTATAACTTCTGCTGCTGTTACTAAAGGTATATATTGGTTTACATTTGCCATAGTTATTCTTTTTCAATTTCAGTTACTTGTAAATCACTTGCATCATCATCCCCAACCCCATCTCCATCATCATCTCTTGTTACGATAATTTGCTCTCTATCAGTTAAGAACATATTACCTTCCTCTAACATTGGTAAATCTTCATCTAACATTCTTCTTTGTTCATTAATAGTAAGGACTTGTTTAGGGTCAATCTGAGTTGCAAAACTAATTGGTGGCTCATAATGAATTACTAAATCTTCAGGTAAGAAACCTAACTCTTTATATAAAACCCCTCTAATACCATTTAATAGTAAATCAGAAGTATCTTTAATTACAGTAGTCATTGCTAAGTCATAAGCAATCCTAATCTCACTACCTGTATTATTCATTTTACCTGAACTAACCAAACCACTTAATGATGGCTGCCATCTATGAGCAGTTACAATATTTTGGTCAGTTATTCTTTGTAAGTCTATCCAACTACCATCTTGGTCATCTTTGATAATCTGAACATTAGCACTAGAAGTATCTCCATTCTTAACAATGAACATAATTTTTCCATTGTTTCCATCACCAACAAACTTCTTCTGTGCTTCTCTTACTAATTTCTTTGCTTCTTCTTCACCCATATCCCCATTAATCTCAACGATTGCTGAAGGTTGAAATCCATTCTTGAATTTAGTGTGATTCCATTTCCCAATTTCATAATCAACTGCAATATGCTCTAATGCAGCAATGTAATCAGGTAAACCATAGAATTGGAATGTAGGTTCGTAATCTTTAAATTGAAGGACAAATCTATTTCCCTTCACCTTAGGATAAAGAGGAATAGTAGATAATTTATCTTTCATAGTAGTGTACTTAGCCCAATCAGGATGGATATACACTTCTTTCTTGTTTTTAGACATTCTAACAGTAGTTGCATCTATGTGATATAGATTTAATCCACCATCATATAATACGCCCTCTAAATAGGCATTTCCAAATGAATAGTAATCATCTGCTAATTTCTTAAAAACCTCTCTTAACGATTCTCCATCAGCATTTACATCTTTAATGTATTCTTTAACATCTTCATTATTTGTAACAAACTTAGCACCACTCGTAAAGATAGTCTTTTGTGCTAATACACTTCTATGAGTAGAAGATTTACGCTTTAATTCTGCTAAATACTGAGGGAATAGATTATTAGTACCAAAAGGAATAAACTTGCTTCTTACCTTTGCTAAATCTAAAGGTTCTTCAATATGTTCAGGAATTGCTAAATTAAAAACTCCAAATTCAAAAGTGCTATTCTTTTGAGTCTGAAGATTCTTTACCTGACTTTTTCTTTTTGGTTGCTTTCTTTGGCTCATCTTTTGTTTTTGTAGTTGATAATTTTTCTACCCTATCGGTCATTCCTAAATCTTCATAAGCATACGCCAACTCCTCTTGAGTTGCTATAGCCCATTTAATTTTAAAACCATTCTTGTAAGTAGTTCCTGATGATAATTTTGCTTTATATTCTGCCATAACTGTATATATTTTTAAGTGTGATAAATCTACAACTTTTTTTTCACAATCACACATATTATTAAAAAGATATTAATAGGGAAATGTTGTTAAACTTTTTACGAACAAAGTCCAACCTATTTCTATATCTTTAATTATTATACTTTTGAAATTGCAGTTAATGCTGAAGTATTAACCTCAATAGTCCCTACATACTTTCTAGGTAATTCAAACTGTCTTGCAGTTAAAGTAATTGTCATTCCACTTTCATCAGAATAAGCAGCACCTGTGCCACCCTCCATAGAAGTCAAGTTTAAATAAGTTTGACTTTTTGCTTGGACATCCTCATTTGCATATTTATCACTAGCACCAATCACCCACCAAGAACCATTAGTATCTAGTACTGCACCCATCATACAAGTGTCCAACATTGCTTGAAATTCTGCAAATCGGTCATTGTTAATTTGTGGTACTGTAAATGATAATGTACACTCAAAAGCAGTTGAGCCATTTTCTTTTGTTCCGTTTACTGTTAATGCACCTGTTTCATTTTTGTTCTCAAAAAGAAACCAATCAGCATCAGCAGCACCTGTAAGAATACTATCTATATCGTGAGTACCTGCACCACCAGCACCATAATCAACCACATCATCAGTGTCCCAAGACCTTAATAGTATCTGAGTGATACCACCTGTTGATTGTAAATTACTACACTCAACGCCTATACCTTTATCTATTGCCATTTTTTTATTATTTTATTAGTTATTTAAAAGTAATTAAGAGAGGAGGTTTTAACACCTTCCCTCTATTATTACATTATTATTATGATGTTACTGTTACAATTCCCCATTGAACAAGAGAAGAGTACAAGTACTGAACTCCTAACTTGAAGTAACCTCTGAAGAACATTTTTTCTTCTAAATCATCGTAAAATACTTTGAAAGAACCTTCTGGGTCTGTTACATCAGTACCGATAATTAAGTTCTCAACTGCACAGTAACATACACCATTATTAACATTTGCTGCTGCTGCAGTTTCAAATAATTCAGGATTAGTGTCTGTTAAGATAGTGTCCCACTCATACATAGGTATTAATTCAACACCTCTAAACATTACTCTACGAATACCCTCTTGTTGATTTACAATTGCTAAGTCAGCAGTTGCAGTTGTAGAAGCCTCTAAGTTTGCTAAGTAAGCGTTAAAGATTTTAGGAGTTACGAACATTTTTTTATCACCTGCTGCTACTTGTTGAAGTGCTGCTGGTGCTTGGTCATATACCTTTCTAATTAATCCGATTGCATCTGCTGCAGTTGGTGCTGCTGGAGTACCCTCATACTCAAGTACAGTTTCAGCCTTCATTAATTCCATCCAACCATCAAGAGCAGTATAATTTGCTGTTCCTCCTACTACACCACCCCACGCTAATCTTACTACATCAGAAGCAATACCTGATACTGCTCTGTTTACGATTGCATCTCCTAATTGAGTTCCCTCAACATTCATTACATCTGCACCAGAACGATACATTTCTTCAATATAAGTTCCAAAGAACTCATCAGTACATTGCTCTAAAGCAACTCTACATCTACCTGCAGTAATTATTTTATCATCAATGTTAAATTGAGTGTCATCACTATCAGCAGAACATCCTGTGTATGGTTGTACTATTTTTGTTAGAGCAGCAGAAGTGTAAACATTCATTTTATGTTTAACATTAGGAATAACTCTATAGTTACGCATAATATCATCACTTCTAAATACTGGCTCGTAGAACAATTCGTTTAGTTGCGCACCACCATAAGTTGCTGCGATACTATTATTTGCTACATTTACATTTGCCATTTTTTTCTATTTTTTTAATTATTAAATTTGTTTCTAATTCTTCCTGCTATTGCATTGTAAAAACCTGCATTAGCATCTTCTGTCTTGTTTTCAACTACTGCAGGGTCGCCTTCAGTTTCAATCTCTGTACCTTTAGCATCTGTTTTGTTGATTTTAGCGTTTAACGCTTCAACTTCTCCTGTTAAAGTTTCGTTAGTCCCTTTTGAAGCAACTAATTCTTCCTCTAACAAAGAAATTTTGTTTGATAACTCTATGTTATTAGTTTCAAATTCAGAAATTTTATTCATAATTTCATCATTATCTCCTAGATTAACTGTTATCGCTGTTTGTTCAGCAACATCTTCAGAAACTTTTACATCACCTTTTACAGCAGTAACAATTTCTTCAACTTTGTTGTTAAACCATTCTTTTAACTCGTTAGTCATTTTTTTGTTATTTATATTAATACTTAATTTATTCTGTATTTCTTCCTGTGTGATGTTCTTAAATTTAGAAACATCATACTTTGCAGCCACTTTAATAGAATCAGAGATAGTGTCAATAAAACCATAATTATATGCTTCATCAGCATTTAACCAAGTTTCTTCATCCATCATCTCAGCAAGAGCATCATAAGATAATCCTGTCTTTTTCATATAAATGTCTGTAAGTTCGTTTGTGATTTTATCAAGAGTATCTGCAGTCTTTCTCATGTCTTTTGACTCACCCATTGTTCCACCCCAAGCGTTATGTATCATAAATAGAGAATTTTCTGCCATTACAACCTCATCAGCACCTAGAGCAATAATAGTAGCAATACTTGCTGCTATACCCTCAATATAAACTGTAGTTTTTGCCTCTCTCCTTTTGATTACATTATACATTGCCATACCATCAAACACATCTCCACCTAAACTGTTAATGCGTAAATTGATAGGCATATCTTTTAATCCTTTAATGTCAGTAATAAACTCTTGTGCTGTTACACCATAAGTTCCTATCTCATCAAAGATATAAATGTCGGCAGTTTCATCTGCCTTGTTCTGAATGTTATACCATTTCTCGTTCATAAATGCAAAAATAGAATTAAAAGAAATTAATTTTACCTAATTTTCTTACAAAACTTTTAGTATGTGATATTATTAGATGGAATTGCCTTCTTTCTTTCTTTGTAAACTATATTTTGTGATTGGCTTTCGCTTATGTCATACTTGATAGATAAATCCATCCAAGTGTGAGTTCTGCTACCCTCATTACCCACTAACATTCTATCAAAGTCAGCAATAATCATATAGTTTCTTACTCTCTTAGGGTCTATTATGCCTTTCTCAACAAGATGTCGTATAATATCTTTACAAGTTGGTGATTGCCCAAATCGCTTTTCTAATTCAATACCACAAATATCAATGAAGTCTTTGACTACATCTACTTTATTTTGTCTTTGTTTTTTTTGAGGCATTTTTCTTTTTAGTAGTTTGTTGAGGTTTTTTCTTTTTAGGCGTTTGTTCAGTTTCAATCCACTCATCTACTAAAGTTTCCCAGAATTTACAGATTGCTGCTCTACAAGATGAGCAATTAATGTCTTGCTTTTGTGTAGGAAATAATAAGTGCCATTCTGAAAACATTATTCTTAATGATTCAGAGTGGTAAGTGGTGAAATTTGCTGTGTATTTCTTATTAGTGATAACAGCATTTGTCATCATCTTTCTTTTTTGCTTACTATAATCTTCAGCGATTTCTTTAAAATTCATATGTAAGATTTACCATTTATTTTTAGGACATTTACCAAAAAACTCTTTTGTTAAAGATGTTTTCGCATCTAGGAAGCACTTGCAATCAGCACATCTTGCACCTCTTTCTATCTTTGGTCTTTTAAGCAACATAAAGTTTCGGTAAAAACTACAA
>Ga0208299_1000893_pt1 | contig 24511 bp, 19 predicted proteins | sample 15_taG_FD_184089 | JGI IMG/M metagenome (GOLD analysis project Ga0208299, IMG submission 184089) | Marine viral communities from the Subarctic Pacific Ocean - 15_ETSP_OMZ_AT15312 metaG (SPAdes) (version 2) | ecosystem: Environmental > Aquatic > Marine > Oceanic | place: Pacific Ocean | collected...
CTATAATTTATTTAGATGGAAGCGCTATAGACACAGACGAAGTGACAGACACTTTGGCTAGCGATGACGATATACTTAATTCAACGGAACTATCCATTGGATGTGTAATTAATAATGCAAATGCTGATCCTCCATCTAGTATATATCATTTTAATGGTAATATTGATGAAGTTGCTATATGGAGCAAAGTATTATCAACAGATGAAGTTGCCGATGTTTACAATAGTGGTGATGCTGCAGATCTTACAGATGGTATACCCAAAACATAACTATAATTTATAATTTATGGTAAATTAGATATTTAATGACTATTTATGGTAGAAATTTTTTTTAAGTACTTGAAGGAGAGAACTTATGTCCAGCATGCTTGATCAAGCTATAATTGATGCAGAGGCTTTAAAAGAGGCAGCAATAAAAAATGCTGAATCAGCCATTATCGATAAATATTCTGCAGATATTAAAGAGGCTGTAGAGAAGCTCTTAGAGCAACCTGAAGATATGGGAATGGGTCTAGAAGATCCAGCAGCAGAAGAAGAGCCGGGGTTTTTAGATAAACAAGTACCCGCGGCAGCCACTGATGGTGAGAAACTCTGTCCATGCCCAGCAAACGAGGATGAGGTTTGGGAGTTCTCACTAGATGATATAGCTCATGGGTTGAAAGCGCAAGATACCATAGACGCATCTGAATTGATAGATCCATTGCAGTTTGCAGAAGACGAGCTGGGTATGGATTCTGAAGAAGATATAGAATTAGAACTGCAGGAGTCTACATTGTTGGATTTAATTCAAGACTCTTTGCTTGATACCTTAAACGAAGAGGAAGAAGAGGACGAAGAAGAGGACGAAGACGAGGACGAAGAAGAGGACGAAGAAGACAGACCTAAAGGCAGACTTTCAGGTGCAGAACTACAGAAACTAAAGCAACAAAAACAGAAGCAGAAACAAAACGAATCTCTCATTCGTGAAAATAAGCAACTTTTAGGTGCTACAAAAACAAACAAACAAAAAATTAAAGCTCTTAAAGAGCAGAACAATAAATATAGAACATTGGTTGAGAAAATTAAAGAGAGATTAAATGAAGTTAATCTTTCAAACGCAAAACTTTTGTATATGAATCGGATTTTAGAAAATAACTCCTTGAATGAGCGGCAAAAAGATATAATTGTCGAAAAGCTTTCTAACGTTGATTCAGTCGAAGAAGCTAGGACTATCTTTGAAACGCTTCAGAGTGCAGTGGGCAGTGCTTTAAATAAAAAAGCGCCAAAATCGCTGAACGAAGTGGTGAGGAATGGATCTTCAGCATTTTTGCCTCGTAAAGAGGAAAAGCAATCTTATTCTTTTAAGAATAGAATGCAGATTTTGGCAGGAATTGATTTAAATAAATGATAAAAGGAGGAATTATATAATGTCTATTTTAAATAAATTAACTGAAGGCATCGTTAATCGAGATCTCCGACAAGAAGGCGCTGCTCTACTTTCAAAGTGGGAGAAGACAGGTCTTTTAGAAGGTATCGGTGATGCTCAGAAAAGGCAAACTATGTCACGTTTGCTAGAAAACCAGGCTAAGGAGCTACTTCGTGAGGCTTCTACTATGGCTGGTGGGGATGTTGAGGGTTTTGCGGCTGTCGCATTCCCAATCGTTCGCCGCGTATTTGGTGGCTTGATTGCTAACGATCTTGTTAGTGTTCAACCCATGAGTCTCCCTTCGGGACTCATCTTCTTCTTGGATTTTACCACGTCTAACAATGGCGCTGGACTTCCAAGACTAGGATATGGACAGACTGACAGTCCCCTTAACACTGATGCTATGGAAGAATCACTTTATGGCGGTGGTGTGAAAGGTATGCAGATTACTGGTGGTGTGGATCTTTCTTCTGTTGTTGAGACTGGGTTTTACGCCCTTAACAACGGGTATGCTTCGCCAACTGGTAGTGTTTCGACTGCAACCACACCTGTTGCTTCTGGTACTTTCTTGGGTACTGATAACGAGTCTAATACCGTTTCTAAGGCTGCTAGATTTGATGCAGATTTGACTTCTGGATCCGATCAGCTTTATGTTTGCTCAGTCGCACCAACAACGTTGGTGACTACTAATGGTAGCTCAGTCAATCTAGACAACTTGGTTACAATTACCGTCTCTTCATCTGCTGGTGTTGGTCAGTTCCTTGACAGCACTGCTCCCGGTCAGAGTCTAACTCAGTTACGACGTCTGACACACCTCGATAGCGATGGTAACATTAACTTTGTTGCTGTTCGTTCTGGTGGTGGAGGGACTCTAGCTACTGACATGGCTTCAGTTGACAATACGCACACATACAGCTTCCCAATTCAAGATAACATTACAAATGTTGGATCTCGTGCGTTGGGCTCTGTTGTTGGTACGGATGATTGGGGGCTTGAGAATAACACTGCGATTCCTGAGATTGACATCAAGGTTGATTCAGTCTCGATTACCGCAATCACTAAGAAGCTCAAGGCAAAGTGGACTCCTGAACTTGGTCAGGATCTTAATGCTTATCACAACCTCGATGCAGAGGTTGAGCTTACATCGATTCTTTCTGAGCAGATTGCTCTAGAAATTGATCGTGAGATTCTTAATGATCTGGTTGCCGGCGCAAAGGCTGGTACGTATTACTGGGCACGTTCGCCGGGACTGTTTGTGAATCGCACAACCGGTACTGAAATTGGTGCATCTTCGGCTGCTCCGGATTTCACCGGTACTGTGTCTGAGTGGTATGAGACGCTTGTTGAGACAATCAACGACGTGTCTGCTCAGATTCACCGCAAGACTCTTCGCGGAGGCGCGAACTTCCTTGTTACCAGCCCCGAGGTTGCTAACATTCTAGAGTTCACTAGCGGTTTCCGTGCGAATCTTACTGCTGACGCTGATAAGGGTACCGTTGGTGCTGTTAAGGCTGGTACGGTGAGTAAGAAGTGGGATGTTTGGGTTGATCCTTACTTCCATCGCAACCTTGTTTTGGTTGGACGTAGAGGCAATAGCTTCCTTGAGAGTGGCTATGTTTATGCTCCTTATGTACCACTGCAGGTTACTCCCACTATCTTCGGTACGGAAGACTTCGTACCACGTAAGGGTGTCATGACTCGTTACGGTAAGAAGATGGTACGTCCTGATATGTACGGCTTGGTTGTTGTACGAGGACTTCTTGGTGAGGCTGGTGCAACTAGCTAAACCTAACTAATTTAATTTAGTTTTAAAGCCCCGGCTTCCTTGTGAGGTCGGGGCTTTCTTTTTAAAAGCGAACATGTCAAAAAATTTTATTCAAGTAATTTTTGATATTTGAATTGTGTGCACTATTTATAACTGAAAGGAGAAACACCTTTCGTTAATTGACCTAATATACTATAAGGAGAAACATATTATGGGAACTAAAAGAGTAGGTTGGGCTAGAATTAAGAGCCTGATTAACGAAAACACAAATGCATTAAAAATTCAAAGAAATCCGATTAAAGTAATTACTACTGATACGGTTTTAACAGCTGCCGATAGCGGCAAAATAATCTTTTTAGATGCGAACGACATCGAGGTTACATTGCCCCACTCAGTTTCACTGGGAATGAACTTCAGAGTTATTATGGCGGATAATTACGACACCGCAGCTTCTACAGTAACTTCTTCCGCTGACTCAGTAACATATTTTCGGGGTGCTATTTCCACTTCTACATCCGATCACCTTCCTGGTGCAAATCCAGTTGCCGGAACGAGTGATAATTATTTGGGAGCATCTTTTGGTGCTACTTCTATTGCCGGTGATTGGATAGAGTTTATTGGTGGTGACAGTAATACTAATTCATGGTTTGTTAGTGGACATGTCTCGGCGTCAAATGGCGTCACGTTCTCTGTTTAATTACTTAGTTTTACATTTTTGATTAATTGCCCCCTTTCTTTGATCGGGGGTTTTTTTATTTAAAATACTATTTATTGTGAAAAAAGGGAGGTACTTATGGGTAAGAAAAGAAGAATGACACATTCAGGAAAATTTAAAAATAAACTTTCCTCACACCCAAGAACAAAAATAATAAAAACAAGTTCCAGCTCAGTAAATGAATCGTTAAATGTGTTGGTTGAATCACCGGCAGACAGTGTTGAAATTAGTTTAGCTTCTCCGGTGTTCGAAGCGGTTGAAGTGCCAAAGACACAAGAACCTTTTCCACAATTAGTTGTCGCTGCCCAGCCAGAGCCAGTTGCTGTCCAGCCAGAGCCAGAGCCAGTTGCTGTCCAGCCAGAGCCAGTTGTTAAAAAACAGACTCGTGCAACAGCTAAAAAGTCTAATACTAGGAAAAAGCCCTATAGTTCTAGAACTAAGAAAAGAAGAGCAGCTTCTAGATCTAGGACTAGCTCTTCAGAAAGAGTAAGTCAATCAAAGAACAATTAGCCTTTTGTTGAAAGCTTAACTATTTATTTAGAGGAGATTTAAATGAATGGCTCTACCAATACTAAGACCGTCTAGTCAGACTAGCGCAATAACACTACCTTCTGGAAGTTCTCCTAGTGACGTATCTGCTGCAGAGTTGCCTTTTGGGATATATCAGTCAGATTCATATTTTTTATCTGGAGCGGCTGGCCAGGTTGCGTATACATACAAAAAATTTGGTGGTGATATATTAGACATAGAGATAACAAAAGAACAAGTTTATGCAGCGTATGAAGAGTCTGTTCTAGAATATTCATATATTGTCAACATTCATCAAGCAAAAAATGTTCTTGGAGATGTGTTTGGAGATACTACAGGGACATTCAACCACGATGGCAGTACAATAACCGGTCCAGCAAATGTTAGTTTAAAATTTCCAAAGATTACTTTTTCATATGCCAAAAGAGTGTCTGAAAGAGTTGCAACTGAAGCGAACATTGGGGGCAATGTTAGAATTCATTCTGCTTCTTTTACTACAGCTGTAAACCAGCAAGATTATGATTTGCAAAATATTATATCATCATCAGCAGCAACAGATACGGGTGTTCCTTATTATGGTTTGGTGGGGGATAAAAAGATTTATGTTCAAAGAGTGTACCATAAAACTCCCCATGCGATGTGGAGGTTTTATGGCTACTATGGTGGTTTAAACACTGTTGGAGATTTGGCTAGCTATGGTCAATTTGCTGATGATTCAACATTTGAAGTGATACCTCCATTTCAAAATAAACTTCAAGCTATGGCGTTTGAGGATGCTATATATACACGAAATTCTCATTATTCTTACGAGATCAAAAATAATAAATTAAGATTATTCCCCGCTCCTGTTGGAAATAGTCCATCACAATTTTGGATTGAATTTTATATCAGAGAAAATGCCTGGGAAGAATCATCAGGTCCAAAAAGTGGAATTGATGGTATTAATAACATGAACACTCTTCCGTTTAGTAATTTACCGTATCAAAATATAAATTCAATTGGTAAGCAGTGGATTAGAAGGTTTGCTTTAAGCTTATCCAAGGAGATGTTAGGACAAGTTCGTAGCAAGTTTGGCTCCATCCCCATCCCTGGGGAGGCGGTTAATTTAAATGGCGATGCGTTACTTACACAAGCCAAAGAGGAACAAGATAAATTAAGAGAAGAACTTAAAACCGTCTTAGATGAATTAACTTATAGTAAAATGGCAGAAAATGATGCTAGTTTTATGGAGAGTACAAGCAAGATTCTATCTAAAATACCAAATCCGATTATTGTGGGGTAAAATATAAATGGCAGATCGTGAAAATAAATGGACACAACCCACACAACCTCCTCCCCCATTGTTTGTGGGAAAAAAAGAACGTGATTTGGTTAAACAAGTCAATGATGAATTAATAGAGAGAGTCATAGGGCAACAAATAGCTTATTATCCCATAAGCATTGAACATACTAATTTTCATTCTTTATATGGCGAAGCTATCCAAAAAACATTTTTGCCCCCTGTACGAGTCTATGCTCTAATAATGTGGGAGGGAGAACAAACTACAAATACTGATTTTGGTATAGATAGAAGGCCTTCTATTATAATTCATTTTCACAAACGTAGGTTAACAGAAGATCAAGATTTGTTTGTCAGAGAAGGTGATTTTGTGTTGTATGGAGAACAATTTTATGAAATAGCAACTCTCAATGAACCAAAAGAACTGTTTGGACAAGTAGATCATAAAATGGAAATAGAAGCCAAGTGCATTAAGGCTCGTGAGGGAACGTTCAATGCCAAGTAAAGAATATGGACAAGAATACCAACCATCGACATTAGAAAATGTAGATTTTGCTTTTTATGACTGGATCGATAAAAGAATGGATATTTTTACTACAACTCATGATGGATTTAAAAAAATACCAATCATTTGGTCTTCACCAGAACGAGCTTTTCAAATTAAAAATACTAAAGAATTTAGGGATTCGAAGGGAACCTTAATTTTGCCCTTGATAACAGTTGAAAGAGTTAGTGTGGAAAAAAACCCTGAAAGTAAAGGCACTTATTGGGGTAATGTACCTCCTATAGATAATATACGCGGAGGCAGCATAACAATAGCTAAAAAAATTAATGTAGAAAAGACACGCAACTACCGCAGATCAGACTCTAGGAGAGCAAGCGGAGGTTCAGCAGATATAGGACATCAACAAGACAATTTTCCAACGAATCGTGCTAAGTCGGCATCAGTTTTATATGGCGGAAAGAACCCACCTGAAGCCGGAAAGACAATCGTTTATAATGTTATGACAGTTCCTATGCCTGTTTATATTGATGTTGTCTATAAAGTGAATATTATGACTAACTATCAACAACAAATGAATGAAATTATAGCTCCTTTTATAACAAGACCAGGAGGAATAAACTATCAATATATTAACAAAAATGGTCACCGTTATGAAGCATTTATACAGCCGCAGTTTGCTTTTGAAAATAACATTTCTTCCATGGACGTTGAAGAAAGATTGTATAAAACTTCACTTGATATAAAGGTGTTAGCGTATCTTATTGGAAGTGACAAAAATCAAATTAGGCCAAAAATTGCAGTTAGAGAAACTGTTGCTAAAGTTAAATTACCACGTGAAAAAGTTATTTTTGGAGACATTCCAGAACACAATGATCCTAATACAACCTTTTATAAGGAATAAAATGGATTTTCAATCTTAGAGCAACTATTTACTACAGAAAACAAGAAATACGTATTCCATTTTATAGGTTAAAAAAAAGGAGAAATACAGATGTCAGTTGATAAGTTTAAATTTGTTTCACCGGGTGTTTTTGTTAATGAGATTGATAAATCACAGAAACCGGATATTGCGGGGGCGATGGGACCTCTTATTATTGGACGAGCCCGCCGTGGACCAGCCATGCGCCCGGTAAGAGTTAGTTCAATGTCTGAATTCGTTGAAATATTTGGTAATCCCGTCCCAGGCGGCGTCGGCGGCGATTTATGGCGCAATGGAAACCTTGCTGGACCCACCTATGGCGCGTACGCTGCGCAGGCTTGGCTACAGAACAATAGTCCAGTAACCTATATCAGACTGTTGGGGGATCAACACGCTCAAGCTACTACCGACGGTGAGGCGGGCTGGAATTTCGACAAGTCTCCCAAAACCGATGTAAGTCTTAATGGTGGTGCGTATGGGTTGTTTGTTCTAGAATCTGGATCATGGCACTTGGGAGATCGCAGCACCGCCACTCTGGCGGGGATGAATGCCGTAACTGGTACTCTTGGAGCCATTTTTTATGTAAAAGATGGTGCCGTTAGACTCAGTGGATCGTTAGTCGCGACTGATGCGGCAACCACCGCATCTATAGATGCTTTTGTTGAGAGTGACGCAAGTGGACATTTTAAAGTAGAGGTGCTAGGCACCACCGGGGCTGTAACCGAAGCAGCGACAATTTCTTTTAGCAGAAATAATGAAAACTTTATTAGGCGAGCATTAAACACCAACCCAACCAGATGCAATAGCACTGTTTCGAGCGCAGACGGGTTAAAGACCTATTGGGTTGGAGAAACGTTTGAAAAGTCTGTTGAAGACCTTGTTTCAACTACTAAAAAGATAGGATTCATTACATGTTTACAAGAAGAGGACAGTGCAGTAGTCGGATCCGACTTCACTTTCGGCAGTCAGAGAGCACAAACTGGATGGTATTTTGCTCAAAATCTAGGTGCGGCAGCACAATATGATGCTCGAAATATGCAAAAACTCTTTTATCTTGAAGCTCTAGAATCAGGAGAGTGGGAACAGTCCAATCTTAAGGTATCAATAGGAAGAGTGAAAGCTCCGAACAACCCATCAGCCAACCCGTATGGCTCTTTTGATGTTGTTATTCGCAATATTAGAGATACGGATGCCACTCCAATGGCTGTTGAGCGATTCTCTAATTGCAATTTAAACCCTTATTCTCCCAATTATCTTGCTAAGAAAATTGGAGATAAGCACATCACCTGGAGCGATACGGAGAGAAGATATAGAGAGTATGGGAATCACCCCAATATATCAAAGTATATTCGGGTTAGAATGAGTGGGGATGTTGATCGTGGACTGACAGATCCAGAATTGTTGCCCTTTGGTGTGTATGGACCAACTCGATTCCAGTCTTTTGGGATTGTTTCTGGTAGCGAGGGGTTTAATGTAACAGATATTGAAAATGTTAATTCAGGTGGCGCGGGTGATACACAAACAACCACAGAATTAGCTAATCGGTTTGTCAAGGCAAATGCAGGTCCATCCAGCCCAGGACACATCGGCGCCTATGATTACATTTTGGCTCCATCGCTTACACACGAGCAGGACTGGGGGATCCCGACGTCAAACACTCAATTGACAGCTACAATTCACTTCCCCGCGCTTACATTAAGAGCTTCTAGTGACGATAGCGCTCTTGGCGATCCATCAGATGCTTATTTTGGTGTTGATACGCGAGAGCGCAATGGTTCAAATATATTTGATAGAGGTGTTGTGGATCTTGTTCGCGCCCACCCTGGAAACGTTGGCAAATCAGGTGCAGTCTCATTAAGCACAGATCCAGTAACTAAATATTCATACATTTTCACATTGGATGATTTGGTTGGCGCTTCAGGTTCGTTGGAAAATGCAGTATATACATCTGGCAGCTGCCAGGCTGGAACTTCTTGGACGGCAATTAGTGGTACTTATAGGCAAATTCTCGATGAGGGTTTCGACTCATATACCACTGTATTGGCTGGAGGGTTTGACGGGTTGGATGTCCTGGAGAAAGAGCCATTCGGGAATCATGTTCTTGATGAAAACCAGGGTGAATTAACAAACTCCGCTTATTATTCTGTTAAAAAGGCGATTAATGCAGCTGCAGATCCAGAGGTTGTGGAATATAATTTAATTACCATGCCTGGGATTAGATTACCTGCCTTGACAGATCACTTGATGAACACCGCTGCAGCACGAGCAGATGCACTAGCTATTATTGATTTAGAAAGCGATGGTGGTTATATTCCTGACACTGAATCTAATGCCGCAGCCTCCGCCCGCGGCGGAAGTGTCACCACCACAGTGACAAAATTACGAAATCGTGCAATAAATACAAGCTATGCATGCACCTTCTTCCCATGGGTTCAAATTAGGGATACCATTGAAGGTGGCTTAATATGGGTTCCCCCGTCAGTTGTGGCTTTAGGTGCAATGTCTTTCTCTGAGAACCGCTCAGAGCTTTGGTTTGCTCCTGCAGGGTTTACTAGAGGCGGCTTAAGTCGCGGCGCCGCAGGCATACCTGTCGTGGCTGTAAACCAGCATCTAACTAGCAAAGAAAGGGATAAGCTTTACGATGTGAATATTAACCCGATTGCTAGCTTTCCAGCTGAAGGGATTGTAATCTTTGGACAGAAGACGCTTCAAGTTACAGCTTCTGCTCTTGATAGAATTAATGTTCGTAGAATGTTAATTTATGTTAAGAAAACTGTTTCTAGAATGGCGGCTACAATCTTGTTTGATCAAAATGTTGACGCAACGTGGGCGCGTTTCATCGGTAGGGTTAACCCCTTCTTAGCCTCTGTTAAGTCAAGACTTGGATTGTCTGATTTCAAAGTTATTTTGGATAGGACAACGACAACCCCAGACTTGATTGATAGAAATATTATGTATGCAAAAGTTTTCCTTAAGCCAACAAAAGCCATTGAGTTTATTGCTCTTGACTTTACCGTTACGGACCAAGGAGCTTCTTTTGCAGATTAATTAGGATTTTTAAAAAAACTGACTAATTATAAATGTGAGTTAATTAAAGGAGATTAGAACTATGGCAGGCAGTAATAGCACACCATTTTGGGCAGACGCATTCACTGAACCAAAAAGAAAATATAAATTTCTTTTTGAGTTAACTGGAGATACAGAAAAAATAGAACCATTTCTTGTTAAAACGGCTAAAAAGCCTTCATGGGAAGTGGGAGAAGCAGAGCACCATTTTTTAAATCATACTTTTTATTATCCTGGTAAAGTTAAGTGGAGCGAGATGGAGATAACTGTAGTAGATCCCACCGACGTGGTTGCTCGTTTGGTGAAGATATTAGTACAAACAGGCTATCCACTTCCGTTGAAATCGGAGAACTTCAAAGCCATGGCACACACTGGTTTGACCTATGAACAGGCGATAGCGACAACAGTTTCTAAAGCTAGAGGTGTGGGTGCGGTAGGTAATGTAAAGTTAACACAAATGGCACCAGCAATGAAAGTCCCAGAACCTAGAAGCTTTGCCGAAGGGCAAGACCACATCGCTGAACAGTGGACTTTGCACAATGCTTGGATGAAAAATGTTGATTTTGGTGATTTAAGTTATGAAGACGAGGGCATGTCAGAAATAACCATGACTATTCGCTATGATTGGGCTACATTAACCGGTGGTAAAGCAGCAAGCATCTCGTGGGCCTCGGGGGGAGGAGGCCCCACCACCGTCGGCACTCAGGCTGCGAGCAAGATCCTCTGAGGCTGACTCGACACCAGGCTAATATTAAAAATATATTTAAAATAATAACCTACTTATTCTAGAGGTGTTTAATGTCAAATAGAAATAATGAGGATCGCTTAAGCGCTAAACACGCTAATAGCGCCCCTCCCATTCCCCCCATTGTGGATAACAGTGATAATAGTCCAAACAAACCAGTGTTTAACTTTTCTACTCCTACTGAGTTTGTAGAACTCCCTTCAAAGGGCAAATACTATCCAAAAAACCATCCCCTACATAATGAAGAGTTTATAGAGATTCGTTATATGACAGCAAAAGATGAAGATATTTTGTCTTCAAAAGCTTTATTAAAAAAGGGTGTAGCTATTGATAGAATGTTGGCTAATCTTATTGTCAATAATAATATTAAAGTTCAAGGTCTACTAACTGGAGATAAGAACGCTCTGGTTGTGGCTGCTAGAGTGACTGGCTATGGAGATAAGTATGAAACTAAGGTTACATGTCCTGTTTGTGGGAACACCAATGAACATGAATTTAATTTAAGCGAGGCTAAGATGATTGATGGCAACGATCACGGTCAGTTTATTATTATTAACAACAACGATGGTACATTTATAACTAAGTTGCCGAAGTCTGATTTTGAGATAACATTTCGTTTATTGAACGGTGCAGATGAACAAAAATTGGTTCACTTGGCGACACAGCAGAAAAAGAAAAGAACTGGTATTGAAAACACCAACACAACACAATTAAAACTATGTATAGTGAGTATTGATGGAGAGACTAGTTCTAAAATCATTAATGATTTTGTAAATAACATGCCAGCTATCGATGCCAGATATTTACGCGATTCGATGAAAAAGGCGACTCCCAACATTGACTTAACACAAGAATTCTATTGCCATAATTGCGATTTTGAGGGCAATATGGAGGTTCCGTTTACGACGGACTTTTTTTGGCCTAAGTGATCGTTATATTAAAGATGTTTATGAACAATTTTTCCTTCTGAAATACCATAGTGGGTGGAGCTTTTTTGAAGCCTATAATCTGCCAATTCAAATAAGAAAGTGGTTTATATGGCGCCTGTCTAAACAATTTGAAGACGAGAAAAAAGAATACGAAAAAGCTAAAAGAAAATCTAGAAGTTAATTATAAAGCCGGGAGCCTCCCGGCTTTATTTTTATTATAAACTAACTATTTATATCACTAGGAGACTGTTATTATGGGAAAGCTTCAAGAAGATACATTAGTTAGTTTAGAAATGGAGGTTTTTGACTTCACTGCTTCTGCAGAAGAAAAACTTAATGAGAGTTTTTTAAGAACATTTGGATGGTTGACAAAAACCCTTTTAAAAAAAATGTTTGGAGATCCAGCTGCAGCCGCCGCCGCAGCAAATCTTAAAATTAAGGCGTCCCCCCTACAAGCACAACTATTCAGCGATGCTTTGCGTAATGAAAAGAGCTATATGAATGCATTTGTAAAATATGGTTTGAACGATCCCAGAACTTTTAATAGTAAATGGACACTCGATGCGGCTGTGAGTAAATTTGAAAGAGCTACTGGTTTAAAGTGGCCTTTTAAATAAGGAATATAGTTTATGGGTAATGATTTTCCAAAATTAACAGATAAACAAATAAAGCTCTATGAGCGCGCACGTGGGCTGTACGAAGAGATGAACGATCTCGCAGCCGCCCGCCTTGCCAAAGAAAAGGCATATGCTGATTTTGTCGGAGAAGAGCTTGATTTTCATGATCAAGCGCTGAAATACAAAGACAAGTTGCTCGATAAGATCAGAGCTTCCACAGCCGAAATGATGCAAACCAACGCGCAGATAGAAAAATCAATCAGTCAAGAACAAGAGTTGCTCATAGCAACAGAAAAACGCTTAGCAAAGCTCAAAGTGGCGGCGCTGCAAGCTGGGGAAGAGCAGGAAGATAGAGATGAAGCAATAAAAAAACAAGAAGAAATGATTGAGAATCTGAAGGCGCAGACGGATCGTCAAAAACATCTTCTTGAATTGGGTGAAGAAGGAAGAAATGCTAAAATAAAAGAGAATGAAACCGCACACTATATTCTCAACACTGAGAAAAAATCGATTAAAGCAAGAAAGTCTATTGTAGGCAGCATACAGTCTGGCGTTGAAGGAATGTTTGGCATGAGCAAAGCCAGCGAGTCCGTGAATTTAAAATTAGCTTTGATTTATGCCTCTGGACAAAGCCTGACTGATATTATAAAAGAAGCTGCGGCAGAGATGTTTACAATGGAGTTTGCTGCTAGAATGATGCAATCTGCTTCTGAAAAGATCGGAGAAGCCTTAACAGCCGGGTTTTTCAAGGTATGGGATATATTAGCGGCGCTAGATGGTTTGAGTGTAGAATTCAGTAAGGCGACTGGCGAGGCAAGAGACTATAAACAAACAATAGCAGATTTGCAGCAAACAAACTCTAAATATGGAGCAACACAGGAAGAAGTGGCAGGCAACTTAACGGCATTGCGTCAAAACTTCACATCAGCAACAAAAGTGTCTGCAGAGACAGAAAAACAATTAGCTTCTCTCATGATAGTCATGGATCGTAATGGAATGTCTGCTGGAACGACTACGGAAGCTTTAGAAACATTTAATACTGGATTAGGGATGAGCGTGGCAGAATCACAAGCTGCAGTTAAGGACTTAGGACACTTAGCTAAGAAATTGGGAATGATTCCAGATCAACTGGGTAAGTCCTTTAGTGCATCGATGAAAGAGTTGGGCAAATACGGAAAAAATGCACCTAAAGAATTTGCTAAAGTTGCAGCCGCAGCAAAAGCAACTGGTATTTCAATAGAAGAATTAATGAGCATTACTAAAAAGCTAGACACATTCCAAGGAGCTGCAGATGCTGCTGGTAATTTAAATGCAATGCTTGGAACAACAATCAATTCTACTGATCTCCTATTAGCATCAGAGGGTGATAGAATTAAGATGCTTAAAGACTCTGTTTCAATGTCTGGTAGATCGTGGTCTTCAATGAATAAATTTGAAAAACAAGCAATTGCGGCAGCAGCTGGAATTGATGACATGACAACTGCAAATCGTTTATTTGGTGGCTCGGCTGCGGAATATGAGAAGTATCAAGAAGAGCAGCGCAAAGCAGGCGAAGAACAAGCAAATTTAGAAGAGCAAGCAAAAAAGAACACTCAGACAGCAGCTAAACTCGGCGCCGCCGTTCAACAGCTCTCGGCAGCATTTGCGCCTTTGATTGATCATGCACGTGCCGTCGCATCGTGGTTTGCAGAAAATACTTGGGCTGGCACGACGTTGCTTTACACTCTTTTACCTTTGTATGTAGCTACAAAAGCCATGGCGTTTGCGCTTCAGGTTAAATCAATATGGAGCAAAGCAGCAGCTGCAGGATCCTTTTTGTCAGGAATACGAGATAAATTCGCGTCAATCTGGGCTAGAATAAAAGGTAGTAGTGATATCTTCGCTGGTATCCAATCACGAATTAGAGCCGGTTGGGAAAAATTTAAAGCAATGTGGACAAATAGAGGTAAGGTGGCTGACACTGCAGCAGCGGCAGCAGCTAGAACTAAAGCAGCAGCAGATGCAGCGTCTGGTAAAGCTGCCCTAAAAAGTGGCACAAAAACCGCCGCAGGAACATCGATGGCGGGCAAAGCAGCTGCTAGAAGCGCGCCACAAATGTTAGCATTGGGTGCCGCAGTTCTTATGATTGCCATTGGTATTGCCATTGTTGTTTTATCATTGGCGGTACTAGCTAATCAAATGAAAGAGATGTCAGGTGGGCAAATGTTAGCTTTTGCTGCTGTTGTGCTAGCTATTGGGGCAGCGTTATACTTTGCGATACCAGCAATTCTTGGTGCCGGTTCAAGCGGCGCCGCAGCTGCACCGGGGATGGCGATATTTGGCGTTGCATTAATACTGGTTGCTGTTGGTGTTGTAAAGATTGCTCTGTCAATGGCTCTTCTTGTTCTGGTAATTGTTGTTCTTGTTCTGGCTTTTATTGAATTAATAACTGTTATGGCACAAAACGCGCCGCAGCTAACAATGCTTCTTGGGGCAATGGCACTGCTCGGAATGACTGGAATGTTTGCGGCGGCTTCTATTGGAGCAATTGCTCTGGCATTTGGAGGCTTGGCTCTGGCTCTGGCGTTTATTAAAACTGCAGATCTACAAGCGATGGGTGATATATTTAGTGGTATTGGCAATATAGGTGGAGATACTGCTAGCGCGCTATCAGATGTTGGAAGTGCTATAAAAGAATTTGCTGGATTAGCCGATGATATTGATTTTGATAAAATGATAGGCATAGAATGGTTTGTTAGTGGCTTAGCCGGTGTGAATGCAATAGACCCAGAAAAATTAAAAGCCACATCGGAAGTTATTGCTAGTGCTGCAATAATTAAGCCTGGTGCCGGCGCAGCACTGCAAGAAATAGCTGGCGGATTTTTAGAATTAACTTTGGGAAGTCTTTTTATCACAGAGTCAAAATTAGACAAAATAGCTGACGTTATTAGAGCCGCAACAGGACAATCTGGCGGTGGAGGTGGAGGTGGGGCAGCTGCAGCAGAAGGTGGTTCAGATGTTGTGCTTGTGCTTAATGAAAGAGAATTAGGAAGAGCTATAGATGTACATATGGAAAATAAATTATCATTTACAAAAGTACAATCGTCCTAATTATAAGCGACAGGGGGTATATTAACAATGCCACGTGATTGGTTAAAAAGTGAAGATGAGGTAATAACTAGTTATTATAATGGTCCTCAAGATTATGCTAGACAAAAACAGCTTTATATAGAGTGGTACTCTTTTGCTGCGCAATCATCAGTAAAATTTGAGGCATGGTTAACTAAGTTTAGTGATAAATATGAGTCTGATTGGGCTAGCCAACAGGTATACGGACGTAACGATCCAATACAAACCTTCAAGGGCACAAAAAGAACAATTCAAATAAGTTGGAAGCTTATTGCAGATCATTTACAGCAAGCAATAGATAATCAAGGAAAAGTTTCTTTATTAATGGCATATTTATATCCTGTATATGATACTAGTGGTTTTTTAATGGCACCTCCTTTAATGAGATTACGATTTGCAAATTGGGCAGTCAGTGCAGACAGCATTCCCACTACAAAAGCGCCATCACCATTCGATCCAAATCTAGTTCAACCAGCTAAAGATTCTGGACTGGTTGGTAGATGTGATGGGTTTAGTTTTGAACCAGTAATAGAAAATGGAGTATTTGATGACATGGCGGGTAGCTTATATCCAAAAGAACTTGAGTTATCAACCACGTTTCATGTTTTTCACACTCATAGGCTTGGCTGGCAAATAGGTGGAGATGGTGTTCAAACTCGTGATCAAGGATTTCAGAGCTTTCCATATGGAGAGAGCTTAACACGCGCCGTGGCAGATGGTACTCGAATTGCATATGCTAGCGCAACGCCTCTGCCAGCTAATAGTTGGAATTTAGCGGAACAAACAGCGTATCAAGAATTGATGAAAGATGGACTATATTCGCCATCCGAGGCTAGACGGCATGTGCAGGAGATGTATAACAGAAGACTCGACGGGGAGGGCAACGACGGCTTCTTCGCCACGGCGAAGAAGCTGATGAGGGGAACATCATAATTATGGCTACAATTGATAGGTATGCAAAAAAGGTTATTTATAAAAACGATTTAAAACAACACAAGCACTTGTTTGATCAAAGAAAAGTTAAATTTATTAGACATTATCCCACTCCTGTTTTAAAACATGCATCTGGAAATGATACAACAAGAAATGAAATTACAGTGATTTCTAGAATATGGGTACAAGGAGATAAGTTGTATAAGATTGCTGATGAATATTATGACGATCCTTCATTATGGTGGATTGTTGCGTGGTGGAACAAAACTCCAACTGAATCGCACATAAGATTAGGTGATGTAGTCAATATTCCAGTGCCACTTAGAGACGTATTGAGGTTCTATAATGTATAGCGAGAGAAAGAGGCTTTAAACTAAATGACTACACCCAAACCCACAGTTCCAATATCATCAGATTGGGCTACGTCGTCCCCTGCAACAAAGAATAATAGTCTGAAAGCCGCAGCCAGATCGCAATTTGAAGAACAGTGTTTTTTAATGCACTTTTATGAACAAATACATAATCGCGTCGGCGCTCGCGGCGGGAAGTCTCCTAATGAACGAGAATTTAAAAATTTTTCTAGACTAATGGCAACCCCCAGCACCATAAAAGAAATTTTAGGAAAATTAACTAGAAGGGCGCAGTTGGCGCGCTATATGAGATCTACTCCAGCAGAGCAAGCAGCATTAGTGCCGGTGATTAGCATACGTAAGTTATATAAAAGTTATTCGGGCATCTATTCAAAAGAAATTAAATTTGAAGATTATACAAAATTAGATAGCATCATGCGCACTAAAGAGGCAAGAGGACACGGAGCGGGCATAGTAAGTTTTAATTATGTTCACGATTCCACTAGCCCTGGAAACTCAATGGTAATGAAATGCAAAATTAAATTTTATTTTCAAAGTATCGATGTGTTTCTTAATCAATGGACTGATGGTGTGACAGCCAACGGTTCGGAGGCTAAGGTAAGTTATGTTGATCTGATCAACATGGACACAAGAACACGAGAGAACCAGTTGGAAATCGCGGCTATGGTCGGGGATCTGCCAAATAACGCCACCCATGCACAAACAAAAACACGTGATTTTTTTATTAAGTTAATGCGCAAAGAATCGTTGAGCAATTATGAAATAAAAGCTTTTATAGGTTGGAACACGACAAGAAAACATTTAGAACAGTTAGCTAGTGGTGATTTGTATGATTCTGTTATGAATACTGGTTATGCAATTAGATTAAATTTGCACAAACATCAATTAGACTTTCAAGAAGATGGCTCAATAATGCTTAGCACTGATTGGGTTGGGGGGATTGAAAGCAAAATGAATTCCCCAGTTTTTGATATTTTACGTCTTACCAGGCAGGATATACTTGGGGTGGAACAGTCCGCAGCTGCAGCTGCCAATGCCAAATTGCGCGAAGCTATGGATGACGCGATCAAAGAGAAACAAGAAAAATGTAAGACGGAAACCAAGCTGAAATGGGAGGCTGGACCTACCACGCGGGAAGTAAAGGTTGATCCTGAAGGGTGCAGAAAAGCGACAATGCAACTGAACGACGTCCAAAATTCCGGAGCGTTAGCAGATGAAATGAGCGAGGGTGCGACGAATGAAAAAATAGCCCAGGCTAGATATTCTAAGTTTTTTGATGTATTTAGAAAGAAATTACTCACAACACATGGCAGTGGTGGGTTTGCAAAAAATAGATTATTTTTTATTGATGTACCGAGAAGGTTTATTGAAGTGTCAAGGCAAGAAGGCTCCACAGGAGCCACCACAGACGCCGCGAAAGCGCGCGCAGCCGCTGGTGGGCTTGGCAAAATCGGGATGAGCAGTATTAATGATGCTTTTTTTGAGGACAATATTGGATTTGCAACATCAGAAGGGGCATCAAAATTAAATGAGATTAAAGAACGTATAAATGAACAAACTTCTGTTAGAAATGATGCAAATATGAGCGCTGAAGAACGAGCCAAATCTGCAGCAGAAGCAGCAACTGATGGTGTTGGAGAGAGTCGGCACGGAGCCCAACTCTTGCAGTTTGGCGCAAACACCCTTGGACTCGATAGAAGTCGCCCACCCCGAGGCACCGACGCGAGAGTGTGCGATCCTGATAAGAAAAGAATATATTGGTTTTATTTTGGTGATCTATTAGATGCTGCCATGGAAGTGCTTAGAAAACAACCAGATGGGGGCATACCGGGAATAAACGCGGAGGAGGCAATGAAGGACATGTCAGTATTGTTGGGTCCGGTTGCATACACGCACCCTGAGATTGGCGAAGCTGCGCGTACATCAGTAATTAATATAGCTGACATACCGGTGTCTTTGAACTTGTTTGTAAGATGGTGGCTTGAGAAATGTGTAATTCCGCAAAAGGCAAAGTTTCCACTTAGAGAGTTCATTGTACGAACAACAACAGATTTAGCCAGCGCAGCGTTAGGAAAAAATTGTTTTCCTCTTGGAACATCAACCTCTGGAGCTGAAAGTGGGTATGCTCATAAAAGGAGTGAACTATCTGCAGCAGTTAAGGTGGGGTTTTCTGTTGTTGACGTGCCAAAAATGGATCAAAATGGACAGGATCAGCCGAGATTTCAGGCAGGAAAATCATATTATGTCAATACCATGCCGATATTACCGGCTGCTTCGTATGAAGATGAATTGACTTCTTTATTTTTAATTTATGTCTATCAAGATGCGATAGTATCAACAGTCCGCACAGGAGATAGAATTGAAGATGAAAAATCTGGAGTATATCACTTAACTCACGGTAGGGACAGGGGGATTGTTCATAAAATGAGTTTTTCTAGAGATCAACATCCAAGTCAACAAGCTGCACATATACAAAATGCTGCAGACAACACAGATCCTAATGGTATGGTGGTAGCACAATTTGGTGGTCCATATGATTGTAAAGTAACAACCTTTGGTTGTTCTGCTTTCGCACCAGGACAATTTGTTTATATCAAACCAACGATGTTATATGCTGGATTGCGAGCAGGAGAAAAATTTACGACTAAAACAATTATGATGGAGGGCTATTATCATATTAATAAGGTCGAGGGGGTTATAGAAGGTGGAAAATATGAAACTATTTTAGATTGTAAATTTCAATATCCAGCTGCAGATGCAGATGCGGCGCCGGGGGCTCCTGATGGTGTGCCGCCAGGCGATGTGACACCAAATGAACCTCGCCCAGACGTTCCCCCGCCAGGCAGCGGCGGTGGCGCATCATAATTATAAATTGTGTTGCTATTTATTAATAGTGGGAGATCTATATGGTAGATTTAGCTAACATAACGAGGCTCAAGGGGCTAACTAGACAGGCATTTTCTGAAGGTGCAATGTTAAATAATTTAAATTTTTCAAATTCAATTGATATACTGTACGAAAGACCAATGTTTGGAAAAATTAATTTAAAGGGCAATGCAATAGTACTATCAGAAGTTAACTTAAGACAATTGCGAACTCCGCTTGCAGAAAAAACGTTCTTTGCAGTGGATTTTGTTGCAGATGCTTTTGAAGCATTAAGATCTTATTATGGTAAAGCTTTTAAGCGAAAAAAACTAAAACAAAAATCAATAATGAAACAAATAAAACCATATAAGGCTTGGGAAAGTGCCAATTTTGCTTATCATGAGCATATTCTAACATTATATAAAGGGTTTTTTGAAGTCTTTATTAAGACAACCAAACAGGAAAAACAAATAATTTCTTTTGAAAGTTTTTTACGAGTGTATGGACAATATTTAGAAAATTTTTTAGATGTTATGCCAATGACAAAGACGGGCTTTGTTTTATCAAAATATACTTCAATACATTCTAGTGGCTTGGCAATTGATGTTTTCCCTGCTAACAACGTAGAGATGCAGAAAAATTTTAGTACTTTTTTTGCAGATCCTAATTTTAATTTTTTTGCACGTGCATGTAAAAAGTTTGGCTTTAGAATTGACAAGCACGCTCCATATAGAATAATTGCTGATATATATTCTCCAAATATGAAAAAGTGGATGAAACCATATGCACTAACTCCAGAAAAATTTTTAAGAGAATATTATTATGAGGCGTATAAATATGACGTTTCTTCATTGGCTATTTATTTGAAGGATTTTTATAATTCTTATATTTCTGCTTGGCCTTATGTTAATGAGACTCAAGGTTTTGCTAAGTCTATTGGCAAGAAAGGGGTTTATAAAGATCTTAAAACTAAAAATTGTTTGGTTTTTAGAAAACCAATCAACCCACTAGAATATCAAAAAAAATATGGACCATCTACTTTGTGGATGTTGAGAACTTACACTATTATTAGAGGCACGGAGGCACGCGCCGACTGGCTACCAGCAGATTACCAGACACAAATACAAAGATCCATGGAATTGTCGAAAATATTTGACTATAATAAAGCAATAAGTTATATTAATAAACAAGTGCGGAATGAACAGATAAACATACTAAATGGAGAGTTAGGAAAAAGCCTTATGTTTGCGAAACCAAACAAAAATGATACTACAGCTGCTTTAAATAAAGAATTTTTGGATATTGAACTTGCCAAGAACCCACCCCAAGGTGCAAAAATAGATTTAGGATCACTAGGATCAATTTTTAATAGTCATGTTGTGGGCTGGAAGAAAGAGCCAGTTAGTGAATATACGACTGCATCGGTATATAAGACTTTTAAGCATTGTAAAGGTTGTAAACCTGGAGAACTTTTTTCTAATGCGAAAATGCTCAATGATACAGTGACTCAATTTGTAAATTCAGATCCCGCAACACCGACAACTACACCCCCTTCAGATGCGTTTACTGTACCCCTTGCTGGTGCCCTCGCTGGTGCCCTCGCTGGTGGGTTAGATGCTGGTACTGGCGGGTTGGGTGGTGGTAAAAGCACCAGCGGAATGTCAAGTGGTTATTAAGGTGAAATGTGCTTTTTCAAACGTTAGATAGTAAAAATGAATGTTTTGGTATTTTTTGTAATGATAGACTTTATTATTCAAGAGATAAGCTGGACATTGATGAGTTAACTCGCACATGGGCTTATGCTGACTATTTAAAAGACAATACAAACACACAGTATGCACAGCTTTATTGTGGTGGTAAAACCCTGCAAGAAGCTTGTCCTAAAAAATATCAAAAACATATGGAGGAAGTAAGTCTTAAACTGAAGGCGTATATTCGTTCTATGAATGAATGCAAACTTTCAATGAAAGAACATTGCTTTTATGATTTTGTTCCAAAAAAGGTATTGCATGATTTTTGTGAGTTAAAGAATAAAATCTCTCTGCATGTTTTTGCAAACTATTCTAAGCCTGATAATTATGAAACCTTACTAGAACTCACAAAAATATTGAGTGAGATATCTAATCGAAAAATTGAATATGATATTTCAGCTCTTAATCATAAAAAGAGAAATTATGTTTTAGAGCAATTTGCAAAAAAGATTCAATCGATTGAACCATATATTAATTATGATCAATATAAGTCAAAAACAGGGCGTTTGGTGACGAAACCAAACTCATTTCCAATATTAACCATGGATACTGCTTATAGAGCGATTTTAAAGCCAAAAAACGACTGGTTTGTCGAGCTAGACTACAATGCTGCCGAATTACGGGTTCTTTTGGGCCTACAAGGCACGGAACAACCCCAGGGGGACTTGCACGCCTGGAACGCTCTAAACGCCCTTAAAACGAAGAAGAGAGAGACTTCTAAGAAAAAAATCTTTGCTTGGCTCTATGGAAACAAGAAAAATGACAAAATTGAGCAATTTTACAAAAGAGAGCTAGTGAAGCAAAAATATTGGGATGGTAAAAACGTAAAAACGATTTTTGGAAGAGAAATTGAATCTGATAATCATCACGCAATAAATTATATTATTCAATCTACCGCCGCAGATATGTTTTTGAGGCAAATGATAAAGGTTTGGAAAAAGCTTAACAACACAAAAACAGAAATTGCTTTTTGCATGCATGATTCGATCATCTTAGATTTTTCTGAAAAAGATATGAACATTCTAAAGAGTATTAAAAATATATTTGCTGATACTCAGTTTGGAAAATTTGAAGTAAATGTCAAAGTCGGAAAAGACTATTTAAATATGCAAAAGTTGGCGATGTAAAAAATGCAAGTTATTATAGGACTAGGAAAGGCTGGTTGTAATATCGCAGATTTGTTTGTAAGATATCCTCAGTATGAAGTCTATAAGATTGATGTTGGTATCGAAGGGGATAATTGTATATCCTTAAAGCACCAGAAGAGTCCAGAAAATTACGAAAAAAAGTTTATATCACGTACCACGATGATTAAAGGGATATCACGAAAAGAAATTTTATTTATTACAAGCTGTGGACACGTTTCAGGTGCAGCCTTGAGAATCCTACAACAGCTTAAGAAGAAAAATTGTACAATTAACGTGTTATACATTAAGCCTGATGGTTCTCTGCTCTCACACACAAAATCCCTGCAGCAAAATTTAATGTTTAATGTGTTACAAGAGTATGCTCGATCTGGGGTTTTTAAACGATTATATTTTATCGACAATGTGGTTTTATCAACTATCATAGGAAAAGTGCCATTGCGAGAATACTATAATCGACTAAATGATCTAATAGTGTCTACAGTACACATGCTTAATGTGTTTGATAATAGTGATTCTGAAATTGATACATTTTCGGAAATGTTTGGCAGTGCCAGACTTTCAACAGTTGGCATATTTGATTATGACAGCCACGAAGAAAAATTATTTTTTTCTCTTGACAATATAAGAGAGAAAAGATACTATTATGGTGTCAATGAGAAAATTTTAGATTCTGACATGTCTTTAAGAGAGAATATTGTTTTGCAGCTTAAAAATAACTCAGAAGATGGTAGTATAAAGATGAGCTATGGAGTGTTTGCGACACAATATGATAAAAATTACGTCTATTGTTTGGCATGCAGTTCTAGAATTCAGAAAAGAGAAGAAACTGTTTGACAAAGAAAATAATGTTAAATATAATAACAAAATGAAGTTTGTAACTAAACTTAATAGCAACATGAGAGAGTTATCATGTTGACTTTAGCCAGAAAAAAGGAGATTTTAAATTATGGCAATTGATATGAAGAAGATGCGCGAGCGCATGAGTTCCCTTAAGAATAAGGGCAACGGCAATTCGAACAAGTTTTGGCGTCCACAAGAGGGAGATCAAACTATTCGAATTGTTCCCCCTGAAGATGGAGATCCTTTTAAGGATTATTGGTTCCATTACAATCTTAAGGATTCCAATGGAAACGACGTGCCGGGATTTCTTAGTCCAAAGAGGAACTTTGGAGAAAACTGTCCTTTGGATAGCTTTGTCCGTCAGCTTTGGCAGGATGGTTCTGAAGAGAGCCGCAAGCAAGCTAAGACGCTTTCTGCACGACAGCGTTTCTTTGCGCCAGTCGTCGTACGAGGTGAAGAGGACATGGGTGTTCGACTCTGGGGCTTTGGTAAAACGGCGTATGAAACGCTTTTGAATCTAGTTTTGAATCCGGAGTATGGAGACATTACAGATCCAGAGTCGGGTACAGATCTTAAGCTTACTTACGGTAAGCCTGCGGGAGCACAATTCCCACAGACTAAGATTGTGCCACGACGACGCAGTTCTCCCATGCACGACAACACTGAACGCGCTAGTGAGCTTTTAGAGAGCGTACCAGATTTTGATGAGGTGTTCGCCGGTAGTCGGAAAACCGTCGCAGAGGTTCAGGCTATTCTAGACGAATATCTCCTGTCAAGTGACGACGCTGAAGAAAATTCGTCGGAAACCAAGCATATTAATGCTAAATCTTCAGATGCTGGAAATCTAGTAGATAATACATTTGCAGAACTTCTAGCTTCGTAACCGTTGTTATAACAACCGCAGGGGGGCATGGGTTTACAGATGCCCCACATTTAACCAACAAGGAGAAAGAATGAGTTTTAAGGAAAACTTAAGCAATCTAAATCTAAATGAAGATACTAATGTTGTTTTTAGTTATGAAC
>Ga0208299_1000894_pt1 | contig 24462 bp, 11 predicted proteins | sample 15_taG_FD_184089 | JGI IMG/M metagenome (GOLD analysis project Ga0208299, IMG submission 184089) | Marine viral communities from the Subarctic Pacific Ocean - 15_ETSP_OMZ_AT15312 metaG (SPAdes) (version 2) | ecosystem: Environmental > Aquatic > Marine > Oceanic | place: Pacific Ocean | collected...
GGGTTCCACCTAAAAATCTTCAAAATCAAGTGATTATAAAGAATGGAGTGAAGTATCCTCGAAATGAACATATAGGAGCTTTTGGTTGTGATAGTTACGATATATCAGGCACTGTTGATGGAAAAGGATCTAATGGAGCTTTACACGGACTTACTAAATTTAGTATGGAAGATGCTCCACCAAATCATTTTTTCTTGGAATATATTTCAAGACCTCAGACAACTGAGATATTCTTCGAAGACGTTCTGATGGCTTGTATATTCTATAGTATGCCGATATTGTGTGAGAATAATAAACCTAGATTACTTTATTACTTTAAAAGACGAGGCTATAGAGGGTTTTCAATGAACAGACCTGATAAGGTTTGGAACAAACTATCTGTAACAGAGAAAGAAATTGGTGGAATACCTAATTCAAGTGAAGATATAAAACAAGCCCATGCCGCTGCTATAGAATCATATATAGAAAACTACGTAGGTTCAATAGAGGATTCATGTGGTGATATGTACTTCCAAGACACTTTAGAAGATTGGGCAAGATTTGATATTAATAAAAGAACTAAGCACGATGCTTCAATAAGTTCTGGTTTAGCAATAATGGCTTGTAATAAAAATCGATATAGACCAACAGCGAATAGAAACATAACTCCAGTATCATTAGGCTTTAAAAGATATGATAACAAAGGATATACTTCAAAAATAATAGAATAGATGCAGATTAAGACAAATATGAGCAGTTCATTTCCTGACCAGGTAGTACCTGATGCTGAGAAAGCTACATGGGAATACGGGTTATCCGTAGGTAGAGCTATTGAAGGTGAGTGGTTTAGAAACCCAACTAGTGCTGGATATAGATTTGCTTCAAATTACAATAATTTCCATAACCTAAGATTGTATGCTAGGGGTGAACAAAATATTCAAAAATACAAAGATGAACTATCTATCAATGGTGATTTATCATATTTAAACTTAGATTGGAAACCAGTACCTATAATACCAAAATTTGTAGATATAGTAGTTAATGGTATTTCTCAAAGAAATTATGAAATTAAAGCTTTTGCTCAAGATCCAGAATCTACTCAAAAGAAGACTGTATATGCAGAACGTATAATTAGGGATATTCAAATAGCTGAATATAATGCTGCTGTTAAAGAAACATGGGGCATTGATTTATCAGAATCTAAAAAAGGGGAAGATACACCTAAGACGATGGATGAATTATCAGCTCATATGCAGTTAGATTATAAACAATCTATCGAGTTAGCTGAAGAGGAATTAATTAGTCAAATTTTAGATAAAAATAAATATAATTTAACAAGGAAGAGATTAAACCAAGATTTAACTATCTTAGGTATAGGGTGTGTAAAAACTAGTTTTAATAAATCAGAAGGTATTTGTGTAGAATATGTAGATCCAGTTAATTTAGTTTATTCATATACAGAAGATCCAAACTTTGACGATTTGTATTATGTTGGTGAAGTTAAAAGTATTAGTATACCTGAATTAAAAAAGCGTTTTCCAAATATATCTCCAGAAGATGTGAAGGAGATTCAAAAATATCCTGGAAATACTAGTTATGCTAGAAACTGGAATGGTAGACAAGGTGATAATGCGGTACAAGTTTTATTTTTTGAATATAAAACTTATACTAATCAAGTTTTTAAAATAAAAGAAACTGCAGCAGGATTAGAAAAAGCATTAGAAAAACAAGATACATTTAATCCACCAGAAGCAGATACGTTTAAAAGAGTATCTAGATCTATTGAGGTATTATATACTGGAGCTAAAATATTGGGTCATAAAAAAATGTTAGAGTGGAAGTTAGCTCAAAACATGACGAGACCCATAGCTAATACTACTAAGGTCAATATGAACTATAATATCACAGCTCCTAGGATGTATAAGGGTAAGATAGAATCTTTAGTTAGTAGAATAACTGGATTTGCTGATATGATACAATTAGCACATCTTAAACTACAACAAGTATTATCTAGGGTAGTTCCTGATGGTGTTTATTTAGATATGGATGGATTAGCTGAGGTTGATTTAGGTAATGGTACAAACTACAATCCTGCTGAAGCTTTAAATATGTATTTCCAAACGGGTAGTATAGTTGGTAGATCTTTAACTCAAGACGGTGAAATGAATCGTGGAAAAGTACCTATTCAAGAATTACAATCATCTAGTGGTGGAGCTAAAATACAATCATTAATACAAACTTATCAGTATTATTTACAAATGATAAGAGATGTCACCGGACTTAATGAAGCTAGAGATGCTAGTACTCCAGATAAAAACGCGCTAGTGGGATTACAAAAACTAGCTGCTGCTAATTCAAACACTGCAACAAGACATATTTTACAAGCTGGCTTATATATTACTTTAAAAACATGTGAAAATATTACATTAAGAGTAGGTGATGCTTTAATGTTTCCATTAACTAGAATGGCCTTACAAGATAGTATTTCAGTATACAATGTAGCAACATTAGATGAAATATCTACAGCTAGTTTACATGATTTTGGTATATTTTTAGAACTAGAACCTGATGAAGAAGAAAAAGCGTTGTTAGAACAAAATATTCAAATGGCTTTACAAACTCAATCAATAGATTTAGAAGATGCTATAGATATAAGGAATATTAATAATCTAAAACTTGCCAATGAATTACTAAAGAAAAGACGTAAGCAAAAGTTTAAAAGAGATCAACAAGCTCAACAAGCTAATATACAAGCGCAAGCACAAGCAAATGCAGAAGCTGCCGAAAGAGCGGCTATGGCAGAAGTTCAAAAGCAACAAATATTAACAGAATCTACTTTGCAAATAGAACAAGGTAAATCTCAATTTGCTATTCAAAAAGCACAACAAGAAGCTGAATTAAAAAAGCAATTAATGCAATTAGAGTTTGAATTTAACATGCAACTTACTAAAGCTCAATCTGAAAATAAAAGGTCAGATGAGGCTCAAAAAGAAGATAGAAAAGACGAAAGAACTAAAATTCAAGCAACACAACAAAGTGAACTAATATCTCAAAGAAAAAATGACTCTTTACCTGTAGATTTTGAATCCAAAGGATTTGATAATCTTGGTGGATTTGGTTTAGAGCAATTTGCTCCTAGATAAGTTCTATTTAATTATATAATATCATATCATGAAAAAAGAAAAAGAAGTAAAAGAAGAAGGCTCTTTTAAAATAAAAAAGAAACCTTCTATGAAAAAACTAAACAAAAAAGACGGACCTATAAAGGTTGATTTATCTAAAAACAAAAATAAGGTTGAAGAACCTGTAAAAGTTGAAGATGTTAAGAAGGAGATTGTTGAAGTTAAAGAAGAGAAAGTTGCTAAAGTTGAAGACAAAGCAATTGAGAAGGTTGAAGAAGCAGTTACAAAAGTTGAAGAAAAACAAGCTGAAACTCCAAATATTAAAGAAATTAAAGAAGAGGAATTTGAACCAATAGGTGAAACTACTGTAGAAAAACCTATATCAGTCCCACAAATGGAATTACCAGAAAATATAGAAAAACTTGTAGAGTTTATGAAAGATACTGGTGGTGATATGAAAGATTACATAAGATTAAATGCGGATTATTCTACTGTAGATGATAACGTGTTATTAAAAGAATATTATACTCAGACAAAACAACATCTAAACGATGAAGAAATTAAATTTATTATAGATGATAAATTTACATGGGATGAAGAGTACGACGAAGAGCGAGAAGTTAAAAAGAAAAAACTCGCTTTCAAGGAAGAAGTTGCTGAAGCCACGAACTTTTTAGAAGGTTTAAAAAGTAAGTATTATGAAGATCTTAAGTTAAGACCTTCAGTTACTAACGACCAGAAAAAAGCCACTGACTTCTTCAATAGATACAACAAAGAACAAGAGGTAGTTAAACAACGTCACGAACAGTTTAAAAACACCACTAAAGATTATTTCACTAAAGATTTCAAAGGTTTTGATTTCAATCTTGGTGAAAAGAAGTTTAGATATGGTGTGAGTAATCCTAGCGACGTTGCAGCTAATCAATCTGATTTGAACGATTTTGTTAAGAAGTTCTTAGATGAAAAAGGAAATATATCAGATTATAAAGGCTATCACAAAGCTATCTATGCTGCACGAAATGCTGATACAATAGCAAAACACTTTTACGATCAAGGTAAAGCAGATGCTGTTAAAGACATCACTGCTAAGTCTAAAAACATAAGTAATGAACCTAGAGATAATGCTCCAGGGGATGTATTTATAAACGGTTTTAAAGTGAAAGCTATATCAGGTGCAAATGGTTCTAAGTTAAAATTTAAACGTAAATAATAAAAAAACATAAATTATGAGTTTTCAAACCTCCGATGCATTTCCTGCATCACTCGTGCCAAGCCCGATTCAGAGTGCTACAAATAGCAACTATCTGAATTTTACAGATGGATCTTCGGATTGGTCACAACAATACCTACCAGAGCTTTATGAGCAAGAGGTAGAGAGATATGGTAACAGGACGTTATCAGGATTTTTACAAATGGTTGGGGCTGAGATCCCAATGACATCTGATCAAGTAATTTGGTCTGAACAAAATAGATTGCATGTTTCATATAACACTGCTTATTACGGCTCAACAACTACTATTCTAATAGATTTAAGTACTACAGGTCCAGGTGGAACTGCGAGTACTTCTTGTGCTATTAAAAATAATCAGACTATAGCATACGCTGATTCAGCTACAGGATTAATAGTAGAAAAAGCTTTAGTTGTTAGTGTATCTGCACCAAGTTTGTCTAATATTGTTACTGTAACTGTTATGCCTTATCCAGCTACTACAATTAATACTGCATTTTCATCGGGATATGGTACCGCTGGAGATATGAGTGTATTTGTTTATGGCGCAGAATGGGAAAAAGGATCTAATGATGTAGATTTACAATCAATATCTCCAGAATTTCAACAGTATAGTAATTCACCTATAATAATTAGAGATAAATTCAGTATCGATGGATCTGATGCTGCTCAGATTGGTTGGGTTGAAGTTGCTACTGAAGATGGAACTTCTGGATACCTTTGGTATTTAAAAGCTGAATCTGAAACTAGATTAAGATTTAACGATTACTTAGAAATGGCAATGGTTGAAGGTGAATTAGCTGGACACTCAACTTCTCCATCTACATGGACTGCTGACTTAAAAGGTACAGAAGGTTTATTCTCTGCTATCCAAACTAGAGGAAACGTTTATAACGGTTTCGCTGGTGCTGCTGGACCTGGTGCTGGAGCAATGGCTGATTTTGACGCTATTCTTAAGCAACTAGATAAACAAGGTGCTATAGAAGAAAACATGTTATTCTTAAGTAGAGAAACTGCTTTAGATTTTGATGATATGATTGGCGCTATGGCTGGTGGAGGTTATGCTTCTACTGCTTCAGCTTCTTATGGATTATTTGACAATGAAGAAGAAATGGCGTTAAACTTTGGATTTTCAGGATTTAGAAGAGGTTCTTATGACTTCTACAAAACTGACTGGAAATATCTAAATGATGCTTCTACTAGAGGATTAACAGAAAACATCGATGGTGTTTTAATTCCTGCTGGAACTTCAACAGTATATGATCAAATGTTAGGTCAAAATATCAGACGTCCATTTTTGCACGTAAGATATAGAGCTTCTGAAACTGAAGATAGAAGATACAAAAACTGGATCACTGGTTCGGTTGGTGGAGCTGCTACAAGTGGAATTGATGCTATGAATGTACACTTTCTATCAGAAAGATGTCTTTGTACACAAGCTGCTAATAACTTCGTGTTATTTCAGTCAGTATAATTATTAATCTTTAAAAATAGAAATTATGAAATTCATACAATTCAAAAGAAATCAAGCTAATGCAGCTGATAAATTACAGTTACCAACTGAAGGTATTATATCTATCAGTGCGGCAGATGCTACTAGTTGTCTTATATTATATACACCGATTATAAAGTTAGATGCAGATGATGCTACATCAGCAATTTATGATTGTTTACAATATGATTTAACTGTAGCTGCTATAGGTGGTGCTACTTTAACAAGAGCATCTATTTGTACAGCTGTGACTAATGCAGTTATTGCTGCTGGTGAAGGTCGCAATGCTTTAGTTCCAGATATGGAAGTAACAAGTGCTGCAATAGCATTTGATGCGTTCTTATAAAACCTAAAATAATAAGATCCCACTTCGGTGGGGTCTTTTTTTAAACAATTATATTATATTATATCATGAAAACAAAACAAAAACAAAACGAAGCTCTTGAAGTAAAAAATACTTGGGAGTATAAAGATAGACACTATTACTTAATAGGTAATAAATCTCCACTGACATATACAATTCCTTCTAGACATACTCGAAGATATCCTTTAGTGTGGTTTGATGAGGAAAAAGGCTATGAAAGAGAGTTGAGATATGCTACTAATCAAAAAAGCATATTTGTTGATGAGCAAAAAGGAAGCGCTACATTGCAACATATAGTTTTTGAAAATGGAGACTTATTTGTTCCGAAAAATAAAAGAAGTTTACAGGAATTTTTAGCGGCTCATCCTTTTAATAATGTTTTATTTAAAGAGTTAGATCATCAAGCAGATGCTGTAGATGAATTAGCTTATATAGAATATGAAATAGATGCTTTAAATGCAGCTAATCAAATGGATGTTGATCAAGCAGAGGCTATATTAAGAGTAGAGGTTGGTTCTAGAGTATCTAGCATGAGTTCTAAAGAGATAAAAAGAGACTTAATGCTATTTGCTAAAAAGAATCCAGTTTTATTCTTAGAATTAGCTAGCGATGAAAATGTAACATTAAGGAACTTTGGTATAAGAGCTACTGAATTAGGAATAATTAAGCTAGCAGATGATCAAAGAACTTTCAAGTGGGGTACTAACGGTAGAAAACTAATGACTATACCTTTTGATGAAAATGCTTACTCAGCTTTAGCCGCTTGGTTCAAGACTGATGAAGGGTTAGAAGTTTATAGATCAATAGAAAAACGTTTATCTTAAAAGTGACACAAAACGTGTAATTATAATAAGGGTGGCCTAGTCGCCACCTTTTTTTTTAAAAAAATATTAATATGGTTAATGTAGATACTGTTTATAAAACGGTTTTATATATCTTAAATAAAGAACAAAGAGGATATATACCACCAGATGAATTTAACAAATTAGGAATACAAGTTCAACGTGAAATATTTGAACAATATTTTGAAGAGTTAAATCAACACTTACGTGTACCTCAAACTGATAATGAATATGCTAACCGTATAAAAAACCTAGAAGAAAAAATAGATGTATTTAAAACTAATTTGGCATGTACAGGAGCAAATCCTTTCACAATGCCTGCAGATTTACATCGACTAGGTACATTAATTTATAATGTAAATTCTAAAGAAATTCAAGGCGTAAATAGAAATGAATATTTCTTAATCAACAAATCTCCTCTCACAGCGCCAACAACAACAAATCCGTTATATATATTAGAAGGCACTGGCGCTCCATCAGCTGCGCCTAGTACTGCTACAGTATTTCCAAACACAGGTACTAATGCTATTACTACTGGTCAAGTTGATGCTTACTATGTTAAAGCTCCCGCAGATCCTAGATGGGGTTATTCGTTGGGAAGTGCAGGACAATATCTATACGACAGTACAACATACGGAGCAACTTTACTAAATAATGGAGGAACGTTAAGTAATTTAACTACTCCTTTAGCGGGAGGTGTTGCTGCAACTTATACTCCTACTTTTACTACTTCAGGTGGTGGTGTTGGACTAGCATTAAGCGCTGTAGTTACAGGAGCAACAGCAGTAACAATAACTGTAACTACTCCAGGTACTGGATTCGCTGTGGGAGATACTATAACAATAAATGCCGCTCAATTAGGTGGTGGTAGTACTGGGCCAGTTATAACTTTAACAGCTGCAGATTTTAACGCTAATAGTACTTATGGTTCAACTCAATTTGAATTGCATCCTTCGGAACAAACTAATATAATATTAAACATTTTAATGTATTCTGGTATTATAATAAGAGATCCACAAATAGTCCAAAGTGCCGCTAAAATGGTACAACAAGATGAAATAGTAGAAAAACAATAATAAGATATGGCATTATTAACAGAAACTAACGAACAATATTACGGAGGTCAACAAGCTTTTTTACCAATAGCTACACAAACACTATTTACATGGACAGGAGATACTACTTTAGTTGGTACTGTAAGCAACGTATCGTTTACTAACTTTACATTATCAGTAAATAATGTAGTATGGACAGAAGTTACTGGTGCGCCGGTTGGTAATCAATATAGATTAACTACAACAAAAGATGAAGTTGAAACACCTGCAATGGCAGGTACAGAAACTGTTGTTATTGAACTTCTAGACGATGCTAAATGGGCTAATTATGGAGGTTATGCTTATATAACTATAGAAGAAATAGTTAATAACTTTTTAGTAGCATATGTTGGAGCTGGAAAATTAATACCTAGTGTCAAAAGAACAGATGTTATATTCCATGCAAAGAGAGGTTTACAAGAATTTAGTTATGATACTTTGAAAAGTATTAAATCTCAAGAATTAACTATACCTCCAAGTTTATCAATAATAATACCGCAAGATTATGTTAATTATGTAAAATTGTCATATATAGACAATTCTGGAGTTAAACATATTATATATCCAACAACATTAACAAGTAATCCATTTACAGTACCTATTCAAGACGTAAATGGGGTGCCTACTCAAGATAGTTTAGGTGCTAATTTAGAAGGTACTTCTCAAACTAATGAAAGATGGGATGATAATAATATATCTATTCCAACAATAAATACTCAAAATAGTTTATTTTATGATAACGGTATGTGGTATGATTTTAGTTATGGTAAAAGATATGGTTTAAGTCCTGAAGTTGCTCAATCAAATGGTTGGTTTACTATAGATGAAAGAGAAGGTAAGTTTTCTTTTAGTAGTAATCTAGCTAATCAACTAATAATTTTAGAGTATATATCAGATGGTTTATCTAGTGATTTAGATACTAAAGTGCCTAAAATGGCAGAAGAAGCTATGTATATGCATATTGCTTATTCTATATTAGCTAGTAGGTCTGGTATTCAAGAATATGTAGTTAGAAGATATAAAATAGAAAGAAGGGCAGCACTTAGAAATGCTAAAATTAGATTATCAAATATTAAATTAGAAGAATTTACTCAAATAATGAGAGGTAAATCTAAAATACTTAAAAATTAGAATTCAATGGCAGAAGTAAAAAATAATTTTCTAAAGTCTAAAATGAATAAAGATTTAGACGATAGATTAGTTCCTAAAGGAGAATATAGACATGCTCAAAATATATCTGTTGCTAAATCTGAAGGTCAAGATGTTGGAGCTCTTGAAAATATTTTAGGTAATAATTTAATTAGTAATTTTACTCTACCTACAGATACATATGGTGTAGAGATTATTGGACATTTTATGGATGTTAGAAATAATCGTATAGTAGTATTTATGACTAATTACGTAGATACATCTAGTGATGCATTATCTAATTTTTCCCCTACAGGTGCTTATCATGCTATTGGTGTTTATGATGTAACTAGTGCTGTTAGTTCTATTGTAGCTGCAGGAAGATTTTTAAATTTCTCTAAAACGCAAGAAATATACGGTATAAACATGATTGATAATTTATTATTTTGGACAGATAATAGAAATCAACCTAGAAAAATAAACTTAACAACGGCTATAGGAAGTAATAGTTATTATACTAGTGAAGATCATATTTCTGTATCTAAATATTATCCTTATCAAACAATAGATTTAATAACAGATGAGGTAATTCAAGCAACTGTGACTACTTCTGGAACTGGGTATACATTAGCTAACAATGTACCAACGGTTGCAACTGGTGGTAGTGTTGGTTTTGGATTAACTGTCAATATAGTCGCTGGAGGTGGAGGCGTAGGTATACTTGCGGTAACAATAAATAATACAGGTATTGGTTATGAAACCGGAGACGTTGTTGAGGTTATCCAACCTGGTACTATTGTTGTTGCTACAGTTACTTTAACGGTCGAAACTACTAGTATGATGCGAGATGTTGTTAGTAATCTCTTGCCAGATGGTACTACTAATAATCCTTATAGACAGCCTACTGGTACTATAGATCCTATTACTTGGCCCGGAGATACTGAATATTTAAAAGAAAAATTTGTTAGATTTAGTTATAGATTTAAATTTGATGATGGAGAATATTCTTTAATCGCTCCATTTACTCAAACATGTTTTATTCCTAAACAAGATGGATATTTTATTGGAGATGACGATGCTAAGACATTTAAGAGTACAGAGGTTGGATTTATGCAAAATAAGGTTAATGATATAAAATTAATAATTAATTCTCCTATTGGCGATTGGGATGATATAGATGATGCTCTTAAAGTACATGCAGTTGACATTCTTTATAAAGAATCAGGTCAAAATACAATAAAAATAGTTGACACTATTACTGCTGATGAATTAAATCTAGTTAATTCCACATACTTAACATATGATTATTTATCATCTAAACCATGGAAAACTTTACCAGAAAAAGAAATATTAAGAGTTCATGATCAAGTTCCAGTAAGGGCTTTGGCTCAAGAAGTAGCAGGAGATAGAGTAATTTATGGTAATTATATAAATAAACCTACTCCTCCATCTACAATAAACTACTCTTTAAATATTACTGAAAAAGATGTTGATACTCAGATTGAATTTCAAAATCAAAATTTAAAACAAAATAGATCTTATCAAGTAGGAATTGTTTTATCAGACAGATATGGAAGGCAATCAACTGTAATTCTTTCTAGTTTAGATGATAACCCAGGATCTTCATCAATGAAAGGTTCTACTATTTTTAATAAATTCAAAGAAAGTCCTTTTTCACAATATAGTGCTGGAGCTTTACTCGAATCTGGAAGTCTTCCTTCAACTCCAGGTGATGTTTGGGATGGAGATAATTTAGAAATGACTTTTTGGGATACAATATCTTCGACTAGAGACAATAATACAGGAGCACCTGGATTATATGATGCTACAACAAATCCACTTGGTTGGTACACTTATAAAATAGTTGTTAAACAACAAGAACAAGATTATTATAATATATATTTTCCAGGTATATTAAACGGATATGCAGATGGAGAAACAGTGTCAACAGCAGCAACTGCAGACGAACCTATATGTCATTTTGTTTTACAAGGAGATAATATAAATAAAGTACCTAGAGATTTATCTTTAGTTGGTCCAAATCAAAATCTATTTAGAACTGGTAGACCTAGTGCTAAAGAAGATCCTAGTTATTATCAATTTGTAGATAGTAGTGGAGAAGATTTTATTGTTGATCCATTTTCAAAAGAAGGTGAAAAATTATTAAAAGAAAGAGATAGAGAAAGAGATTTAGATTCTGGAAGTCAAATAACTAACGCTAGTGTAAAATTATCTTTAAGATTAAATAATACAATTGGAGCAACTTCTCTTACTACTACTACTCAGCAATTTTATCCAGATAATAATGTAGATACTGTTACTACCATAGGCACTGGATCAGAATTAGGTTTATGGGATCCTTCAGCTATAACTCCATTTAACACGGCTAATGTTTTTTATGGTTATCAAAATAATCCATACATTGCTAAAACAAATGTATCATCTCCTACAGGTAATGTTGGACCTTCAGCTTTAGCTACACAAACAGGACTCATAGGACCACATCCTAGCGCTCATTTACAAAAATGGAAAGTTACTACTATAGGTGGAGTTGGAGGTGATTATATAGCAGGAAGTAAAAATATTCCTTGCAAAATAAACAGTACTAATCCTATAATAAACGGCTTTTTAGTTAATATAGATGAGGTTGGAGGTTCTAATGAAGTTACTTCAATGTCTATATCTGATATAGGTGTTGGATGGGATTCGTTAACCACCTATAGCGCTCAAACTGGAATTATAACTGGAGCTGGTGATGGAACAGAAACTTTTACTATTACTCCAGTGACTACAACTCCAACTCCAGCTGGGACAATGCTTCCTTCCTTAGCAGTTTACGAAACACAACCTTTAGAAAGTAAATTAAATATTTACTGGGAATCATCTTCTAATGGTTTAATAAGTGACTTAAATACGGCAGTACAAAGTGGAGATCTTACTACTCCTGTAAACTTTATAGGTACAGGGTTAAATCCTATAGATTATATTCAAGCAGAAGATAACGCTATTGGTACTAATGTTATGTCTAACGCGGCATTATTTGCCATAAATGCAAGTGGAAATGTATTATCTGGACCTATTACATTTACTTTAACTAGCGTGATAGATGGATACAATGTTAATAGGAGAAGTAATTTTACACTAGATGATGGACCTGTTGGTTATCCTGATGGATTTAGATTAAAAACTAATTCATATTTTGTAGCTAATTCAGACAATAACATTAATAATACATTTATATTTAATATAAACGTAGAAGCTCCGAGCGCTACTTATGGCAGTGATGGAACGTTTATAAATAGACAATTATCTATAGGACCTTGTACTTTAGAAAATACAGCGCCAAGTTTAGCAGTTGTACCTGCTACATTTTTATATAATTTCCCAGGCACGCTTGTGGCAACATTAAATGCAGGGAATGGATCGTACATAGGTGGAGGATTAGAATTTGATGAATTAGACTTTAGCTTTAATTATTATACTGGTCCTGGACTTACCACACAAGGATTATATTTTGTAAATACAGGGGTACCAGGTGAAAGAGAACTTTGGATTGATAATACTGTAGTATCAGGCAATCAGGTAGATTTTGATTTAATTATTACAGATCAAAATGGAACTGGACTTAGTACATCTTCAGCGCATAAAATCTTCGTAAGTTAATTTTTAGTAAAAACAGTTTCAAGTAAGTAATAATATTAATTATGGCATATCAATTAAAGGTAAAATATTTCAATTCTTTTGTTTTAAAAAAAGTTGTTAAAACTGGTGATGTTCAAACAGGAAGTTGGCCTGGTTTACCATGGGCACCTACTGCTGTAGGAACTGATGGTATTTCTAGATCTTATCCTAATTTTCCTTGGGGTGCATATGCGACAGGGGCTGAAGAGTATGTAAATTGGTATTTAGAAGAATCTAGGATAAAAGGGGGGTTTAATAATACTATAATGGAACTAGGTGTAAGAGCATATGCTGTTAATAAAAACCCTGCTCAAGATGATAGATCTAGTAGTTTAATATTTTCTGGAGTTTATAATGATAGAACTGGAGTTAACAATACTAATGTATTTTCTATTAGTGAAAGTATAATTAGAGATGCAAATCCTAGTCATGGTAGTATTCAAAAATTATATGCACAAAATACAAATTTATTAGTTCTTCAAGAAAATAAAGTTCATAAAGCGTTAATTGATAAAAACACCATATATAGTGGTGATCAAGGAGCAGAAGAATTACTTGGAAATCCTAGAACTATAGGACAATTAGTTCCTTATGCAGGAGAATATGGAATTAGTAGAAATCCAGAATCATTTGCAATATATAGTAATAGAAAATATTTTGCTGACAAAGATAGAAATGCAATGTTAAGATTATCTGCTGGTCCTGGTGGTGGAGATGGTATAACTGAAATATCTATGTATGGTATGCGAGATTATTTTAGAGATGAATTAGCTACTATTTCCGACAATAGAACAAGAAGAGTTATAAATATAACTTCAGGAATGGGTGGTGGTTCTACATCTACTTTAACTTTAAATAATGTTATAGGTATTGAAGTTGGTGCAATAGTAGAAGAAGTAAATAGTACACCAACTACTCTTCCAACAGGGAGTGTGGTTGTAGGTATTCCATCTAGTACAACTGTGACAATATCTCCAGCTTATGTTGTAACTGCAAATTTAGTGAGTTTTAATTTTGTAACATATAGAAGAGATAAAATTTATGGAGGATGGGATATTCATAGAAAAAATTATATAGCATCATTACAACAATCTTCTAGATTTATTTCAACAGCTGAAGATTCTTTTAATACTTTAAGTTTTGATGAAAATGCTAAAGGTTGGACTAGTTTTTATAGTTATAAACCTATATTTTTAGGTAGTTTAAAAAATAAGTTTTATACTTTTATTAATGATGAGATATATGAACATTATGTATCAATAGGAAATAATCATTGTAAATTTTATGGTAATGCAACTCCAGATGAAGCTAGTGTAGAATTAATATTTAATCCTAGTCCATCTATTAAAAAGAATTTCAACACTATATCTTACGAAGGTGATAATGGGTGGGAAGTGGAATCTATAGTATCTAGCAAACAAGGGGTTGATAATGGTGTTAGTTATCAAGATGCTGCAAACCCAATAAAAAGTTATGATGAAGGATCATACATAGAAAACGGTGTTACTTATCAAGCAGGATTTGATAGAAAAGAAAATAGATATGTAGCTAATATAGTAAATGCTAGTAGTGTAAGACCAGGTGAGGTAATATTTGGAAAAAGTGTTAGTGGTATAAAAGGATACTTTGCTACAGTTAAAATTAAAGTTGATTCAACAACTAACGTAGGAGGTGCTAAAGAATTGTATTTAGCATCGTCTAACTATGTAATGTCATCTTATTAAGATAAATATATAAAATAAAACAAAATGGATTACGTAAACCTTTTCGAAGATTTAATAGGTACTGGAGCTCAAATTTATACAGGAATTCAAGCTAGAGATAAAAAGAAGATTGAAGAGACTAAAGCATTTAAAGCTGAGCAAAAATTAAAAAACTTTGAAAAAAGCAGACAAGCGGTTTTGGATCAATCTGGAGCCATAAGAGCATTAAAATCTCAAGTATTTAATCCAGCCGCTAATTTAGCTGTAGCTAATAAAGCTGCTGAGTTAAAAATAGAACAAACTGATCAAGCATTAGCTAATACTTTAGATCAAATAAATAGAAGTGGTACGGGTGCTGGAGCTGCAACTGCACTTGCTAGAATGGCCGCTGCATCAAAAGCTGAAATTGGAGCATCTTTAGAAAAAGGAGAAGTTGAAAATCAAAAACTACGCGCTGCGGGAGAAGCTAAAGCTGCTGCAACTAAATTAAGATTAGAAGAATCTGCTCTTAGAGAAGAGGGCTCTGCGTGGAATAGACAAGAAACTAGAGATTTAACACAATTAGATAGACTTCAATCTCAGCAAGAAAATGCTGAAGCTCAAGCGTTGTCTTATGGAGAACAACAAGATGCCGCTATGTTAGCAGGTTTGACTGGTTTAACAGATACATTAGGTGGAGCTTTAAATAGTATGGGACAGAAATCTGGAACTAACACTACATTTAATCCACTACTAGACGAAGGTCCAGAAGAATGGGTGGATAAATCAGGTCAAACACAAGAACAACAAAACGCAGAGTTGTTAAATATATTAGGTATAAAATAATATAATAATATGAGTTATAGAAATCCAAGACAAACAATAGATAATAGATTAGGTAAAATTAGTAAAGGTATTGACAAGTGGTATCAAGGTAGGCTTAAAGATAGAAATACATATGAAGCTGCTGAACAAAAAGATAATAAAGAACTTGCTGCTAAAATCAAATCAAATTGGAAACCAGATGCTAAATATAATACTGCTTACTTAAAAGCTAAAGCTGCAGGTGATAAATTTACTAGTAAATTATATGATACAGAGGGTGAGCGAGCTAAGGGAGCACCTAAAATTAAGGAGCAAATAAATGAAATATTAGCTAATATAGGTACCGAATTAAATGAGAAATTAAAAGAGCCGGGATTAGATGAAATGCATATAAATACATTAAAAAATGACGCTATAGCTAATATGAATAATTTCACCACGCAAATGGCTAATTGGCAATTAGGAATGGATGAATTTTTACTAGCTAGAGCCCAGGGTGGTAAAGTAGGTAGTTTATTAGCAGATGAAACTGGTCATAGAAATCCAAAGTTAATAGAAATGTTTCAAGATATTACTGATCAAAAAGAATCTAATATATGGATGACGTGGAATGGGACGGACCTTAATTTTGTTGAAGGTAAATTTGATAAAAATAATGAATTTCAAGTAAAAGATCATGTTGATTTTACTGCTGTAATTGGTGATAAAGATAGATTTGGAGATGGTCAATTTTTCTTACATAATCAAGCATTTGATGATGATGTAGAATTTGCAGGATTTGATAAAGTAATACAAGAAGATTTAGCTGGTAATACAGATTTAATGGTTGGTGATAAGTTAGATTATACAAAAGTAAAAAATTACTTTTTAGAAAACGAAGCTGGGCAAGGAATTATGAAAACTTTTATAGATGAAGAAAATGAAGGTAAAACAAAGTGGAGTGATTTAGGAGGTGAAGGAGTATATAGTGATGAAAACTATATAGCTGCAGTTTTAAAAAGAGGATTAATAAAAAATGGATTAACTCCACCTGTTGTAGAAGAAGAAGATACTACTACAACTAATACCGCTAGTACGACAACTGGAGGTGGCACAAGTAATTTTTTACCAAGCAATAATCAAACTACAACAACACCTGCTACAACAACAACGACTACTACTACTGAAGAAGAATCAGAAGATGGGGTTGTAGATCAAGCTAGTTCTATAATAGAAATGGAAACATCTTTTGGTGGACCTCCTGATAAAAATGGTGTTGCTACTCCTCTTGCGAGTTATAAAGGAAAAGAAGATGAAGCAGATAGATATTTAAATTCTAAAGAACAAGTTCGAAAAGATGATTATTATGCATCTGATGAAAATAAATCTGCAAAAAAGAAAAAAAGAGGATTAAAAATAGACATAGGAGCTGATGTTTACGACAACTTGTCTCAAGCTGAGCAATTAATACTAAGAACAGAACATTTTAATTTAAGATGGGATCCTAGAGTTTTATTATTACAAACAGCTGGTATGTTAGGGCATTATGAAAGAAAAGACTTGCACAACGATGCTAAGTTATTAGATAAGCAATGGGCAACGATCGATAAGAAGAAACTAGTAGAAGCTTTAAAAGGTAAAGATCAAGAAATGTTAGACAATTTCGCCTCTATAATGTCAGGAACTAGTGGTAATAACCAAGATCAATACAACAAAAGAATTGCATATTTAGCTAAAAAATTAGGATTAAAAGATAGTTATCAATCAAAGAAGAAAAATACAAACGCATCTCAATTTAATAAAAAACCATAATATATGAATCCAGAAGCATTAGAATATAGTTACGGGTTATTTCAAAATGACGGATATGACGGTAGTTTAGAAGAGTATCAAGAGTTAATCTCTACTAATCAAGAAGCTAAAGACTATTCGTTTAATTTGTTTTCAGCAGATGGATATAATGGTTCTCTTGAAGATTTTTCAAATCTTATAACAAGTGAAATAGTACCTGAAGCAGGAGCTCCAGTTGCAGGAATAGATAAAACTGAATCTGTCTTTTACGAAGATGTAGAAATTGAAGAACCTGCACATTCAGAAGAAGAAATCAAAGAAGCTAATATATGGGTTACTCCCCCTATGATACAAGCTGCAAATAAAAAACTTAAATGGAATGAAGATATTTCAGAGGATAACTACGATGCATGGGTTGGAGATAATGCTGATGGTAAAGTAGTTGAAGCTTGGGATTTATATAAAAGTGAAAACCTAGGAATTGAAAAAGAATCTGGTCAAGAAGCTATTACTATAGAAGGTTTAAGTGAAGCTACGTTGGAAGACATTGATCCAATAATTAATAGAGAATATGAAAGTAGTGATTTAAAATCAACTACTTTAAATGATTATATAAGTGAAAAAGTTGATAAAATATCTAAAGCTCAAGATGAAGAATTTATTAAGTTATTAGGTAAACCTATAGAAGAATTTGCAGTTAAAGATAGTAAAGGAAATATAACATATGATATTCCTGAAGATAAAATTGAAGAATTTAATAATATTGTCAAAAAATATCAACCACAATGGGATAATATAGACATAGATAGTAGAAAAGCTACGATGATTTTTGATAGATATAATGAATTAGCAGATGAAGCTAATAAATTAGCAAAGTCTATTAGTAAAATAGATCCTATAAAGGAAATTGGTGAAGATACTACAGGGACGGTAGTTGAAAAAGTTGATCCAATTAGTGGTGAAATTATGGAATCATATGATTATGATGAATTTAAATATCGACTTGTTACTCTAGGAGAGTACAAAAGTGTACAAGATGTTGTAAAAGCGTATAATATATCTACTACAGAAGCTGAATACAGAATCACTAACATGCTTGAAGAGGCGGAAGTTGAATCAGATCCAGATAAATGGTGGCATTATCTTACTGATAAAAAATATAGAAAGAAAATAGATGATCAAAGACAAAGGCGTCGAAGTTATAAATGGTGGAAACGATTATTAGATAATTCATCTAGTGAAGAGATATTTACAATGGAGCAAAGCAAAGGTAAAGAATATTTAGATACTTTTTTACCTGACGGTTTTACAACTGTAGAAACTGGGGCAATTCATGTTGGAATACCAGGAACTCGCGATTTTGTAACAGTTATAAACAACAGAACTGGTAATAGTATTGAAATAGGATTTGATTTTAGTAGAGATGATAAAAGAAGTATTAGAGCAGAAAGAACTAAATTAACTACTTTTTTAACGCACAATACTACTAAATTACAACTAGAGGAATCGCGTTATAGATCTAAAACTGCTTATCAAAAATTTTATAAAGCAGAAACAACTTCTGTAGCAGATGGAGGATTTAATGTAGATGATTTAAAACTAGCTTCATATAATAAATATTCTACTGATGTAAATCCTGATTTATTTAATCCTAAAATTACTAAAGCTAAATTAGAAGGAATCAAAGCCGGAGGAGGATATGCTGATAAGTACCTTGCTAGTGATGTTGCAGAGATGGGACTTGATGCTTCACAACTAGTTCAAGGAGAAGCATACAATGTTGAATTTGATGACAATGTTGTTGATGCTCAGAAAAAAGCATTAATGATATTAGCTGCTGAAAGACAAAAAAATGGAGTGAAAAATCAAGAAACTCCACCATTAACTATTGGATTAGATTTTGATACTAATGTAGTTAAAGGTTTAAATATTACACAAACGCAAGTTGATAATTTAGCTAGAGAAATATTAGGTGATAAAGATTGGGGTATGGTTCAACAACGTGCTTTTGAAAATTGGGTTGAAACAGGTAGATGGAAGAAAGAGGAAGATAAAGCTCAAATGGGTGTTCTTTTTAAAACTATGATAGATAAGACTGAAAGTACTAGAAAAGCTATGTTATCAAGCGCTTGGTTATCAGAAAAAACAAGGGAGCTAGAAGAATATACAAGCAATGTTAGTAATACATTTTATTCTGAAACGTACAAGAAATTTAAAGAAGACGAAAGTATAGTATATCCAATTGCTCCAGGAGAAGGATATTATGAGGTTGATGGAAGAAAGATACCATCTAAAATAATTGATGGTATGCGAGCAGAATATAAAGCTCTAAATTTAGTTTATACTAATTATGACAACGCGGCAATGGAAGCAGAATGGGCGGTTGATCATGTTAATGATTTTGATGATAAATGGAAAATATATAAACATAATTATAACGACGCTGAACAAGCGGGCACTGCTTTTACATTAGGAGTAGCAGATATATTCCTTGGCACTGCTCATGGAGCTTATAAATTACTTTCATTACCTGGAGATGCAATAAAAATGCTAGTTGGTATGGATACTCAAGATCCTATAGATAAAGCTATGGCTAATTGGTACAACTTTAAAGATAGAGAACAATCTCAATTTGCTCCAAAAGTAAAATATGGAGAATGGACAAATTCATTGGAGTTTGGTAGTTACTGGATGAATACTGGAGCAGAACAATTACCTATTTATGCAGCTATGATGGCAGCTAATCTTCTTGCCCCAGGAAGTACCGCAGCAGTTGCGTTTGTAGCTGGAGGTTCTACTTATTCTACTACAGATCATCAAATGAGAATGAATGGTGATGAAGATTTATCAGAAGGAGATATATTTTTTCGTGGTCTTTTGTCAGGTATAAATGAATTTGGTTTCACTTACTTATTTGGTTCACCTTTAGTTAAAAAAGGAGGTGATATTTTAAGAGGTAAAGGAGGTAATCCTTTTAAAAGATTTAGGACAGGTAAAATAGATTATCTAAGAGGTCAAACTCCATTAATGGTTGAAGGTTTTCTAATGGAAGCAACGGAAGAAGGTTTGATTATGGGGTTTGATAATATTATTCATGGTAGATCTATCTTAGAGAATGTCCAAGAATCAGCAGTTGTTGGAGGTGTTTTTGGGTTAAATATGATAATGGCACCATCGTTAGGTGTTATGATGTCTAGAAATTTTACAAATGGAGACGCACTAAATACTTTGGCAAAAAATACTAAAACGTTAGCTAATCTTTATAATGAAAACGATGTAATTAGTGATGAAATTTTAAAGTTGCAATATGATAATATAAATTTAAGTGGTAAAACTAATCAAGGAAAAAGAAATCAAAATACAGAAAGAATAAAACGTTTAAATCTAAAACTTGATAATAACAATCAGATAAAAGAAGAGCTTACTATTGAGAATTCAGAAACACTTGATGGAGTACAAGATAATTTAATAAATCAAGGATTAGGTAAAAACGCTTATGATAATTTTAATCTAAGTTCTGTAGAAGCATTCAAAATACAACAACAAGTTAATGATATTAAAAGTGATCCTGAGGTAGATGCAAAAGAGAAAAAAGAATTAATTGATATATTAACTTCTAAACTTAATAAAATAAGATCTAGTTTAGAAAAATTTAAATCTAAAGAGCTATGGGGACATGGATATTATTCTTTACTAGCAAGTTCATTTGTGAGCAAGAAAAATAAAAAACGTATAAATGAAATTAGAGCAGAAGCAACTACGCATATATTAGAGAAAAAAGGTAGTGAGCATGAAATAAGTCAAAAAGAAATAGATGAAGAAGGTGCTAAAATATATATAAAACAAGAAATAGAACAGCAGTTAACTAGTGATAAAAAATTAAATAACGATTTAAAATCAGCAGATACTAAAGAAGATGGAGTTAAAGTTATCACTGACCATTATGATTCTTTAATTGCAGAGGCGGAAAAAAATAATAATCTAAAACAAAAAGAAAAATTAGAAGAACATAGAGATAATACTATTAATAGTATAAATGATGGTTCAGTTAATGGAGTTTATTTATTAAATGGAGATCTGGATAGTGATTTTAAAGAAACATATGTTGCTATTGTGGAAAACATGGTAAATAATGAAACTACTACAACGGGTATTCATGAAACCGCGCACGCGTGGAGCGTTAGATTAATGAAAGAAAATCCTAAAAAATTTAACGATTTTGGAGAAGCAGTAACTAAGTTTTTGCAAGAAAAGCATTCAGATGTTTGGGAGTTTATTACAACAGAAAATGTAGGTATATATAATGAAGATGGCACAATAGATTATGAAGAAGTAATATCTTCTTTTGCTGAACAAGTAGCTGCTAATAAAATAAAATTAAATAACAAAGGGTTATGGCCAGCTATTCTTGGCAAAGCGTGGAATATTGGTCTTAAAGAATCTGGAGGACAAGATATTTCTTTTAGAGGACAAAATGATATTATTGCTTATTTTGAAAATGTATTAAAAGATGTTGTAACTGATAAAAAAATAGATTCTGACACGAAAGACGTATCGCAAAAAGATATAGTTAAAACTGATAAAACTATAAAAGAAAAAAAATCTCAATCAAGAGCAAAGAAAAAAGCACAAAAAGATTTAAAACTAGAGAAAAAAGAAGTTGGAGAACAAATAAATGAAGTAGCGGGTGATATTAAAAGTGCTAATGAGTTAGCAGCAAAGTTGTATAAAGAAATGTTAGATCCTAATGCAACAGGTAAAACAGCTAGATTATTAGATAATGTAATAGATAATCAATTAAGGATTAATGGAGTAGATGTAGCCGCAGGTAATGTTTATAATAAGCCTTTAAAAGAATTTAGACAAGAAGTTAAAGATGAACTTTTGATAGGAACTATAATGCGTTTTGATCCTAAAAAAGCTATTAAAAAAGAGGGTGCATATGATCCAGGTGGATTTATTGTTTCTGAATTAGTTAATTATAGGATTGGAGATGTATTAAATAAATATAGACCTAAGTCAGGAGAAGTGTCAATTGATGTTCCTTTAGAATCTGGTAAAACTAGAGAATTTGTTGATGAAAGTATAGATATTGAAGGTGCAATTGATGAAAAACCTACAGTAACTCCAAGATCTAAAATAAAAAAGCAAGCTCCAGATTTAGTAACTCAAGAATTAGAAGATTTAGTTGAGACAGCAGTATTAGAAATTGAAGCAGGAGTAAGACCTGATGTAGATGATAAAGTATATAAATCTTTTATACAAGAAGTATTAGAAGGTAAACTTACTAATGAAATCAAAGATAGATTTGGTAAAGGCGCAGAGTATGATAATTTTATTAAGAAATTTGCTCCAGTTTTAAAGAAATCAATGCCACCACAATTTTTTGTTAAAATTGAATCTCAAATAAAACCAGAAGATAGACAATTTACATTTCCCCCTAAAAGATTAACTACACAAGCAGAAATAGATAAAGCTACTAGAAGTGATCAAGTATATGTAGAAAACACTGCACAAGGTGTTAACATGTATAAATTAAAAGATTTTTCAAGTAGAGATTTAGCTAATTTCTTGTTACCTCCGGCAATTCATCCTAAAACTGGTAAGAAAAGTGGTAGAAAAGGAACTATAAAAACATCTGTAGCTAAGTCTGTTGGAGTAGAACTAGGTAAAGATATGATACCATCTGTTATGGAGGGGTTAGGCAAAAGTCAGAAAGAAATAGCTATAGCTAGTGTGAAAGCACAACGACAACCTACTATCAAGTTTCATAAATCTGGAATGCAAGATATGGTTAGAAAAATGGGTATAGAACCATTAACTATAAAAGGTGGAAAAAAAGTGTATTCTTTGTATGATTTTACTGGAAAAGATAAAGATAAAAATAAAACAATAGAATTATCAGATAAAGAAGCATTTAAGAAATGGATTATAGAAGTTGTACCTAGATATTTACCAATAGAATTTATTACTAAATCATCTTTAGTTGGTTATGGAAGTAAAGCAAAATACTTCTATTTTACATCTGATGAAGTTACACAAATAAAAAAAGAAGCTGCGAAAAATCAAAAAGAATTTACTCCAGAAGAGCGCGCCGCGATTAAAGAAATGGTTAGTGGACTTGGAGATTACAAAAGTGGTATTTGGGCTAATATAAAATATTTAGTAGGTACAGCAGAATATAAAAAGAGAGTTGATCTTAACTATAAAGGATTAGGTATTGTATTTAATAAGTTTCAAGATATGATAGCAGCTAATCCAAACAGTGTGAAGTTTATTGTTGGTATGTTAGAAACAGGTTCTCAATCCAGTAGTCATTGGTTAAGAAATGCTGCTATGCCTAGAGGATACGATAGATTAGTAGGAGCAAAATGGAGTGGAGAAACTCATGTAAAAGAACATGTATGGCCTCAAAATATGTTTGCAGAATTTATGTTGGGAGTTGCTATTAAAGGTGCATCAAAAGGAAATATAAATATCGATAAAGTAATGCCATTTGTTAAAGACAATTATTTTCAAATGTTAATTACATTAAAAGATGACAATAAATTAAAAGATACTAAGCCCAAATATGGAATAAAATACAATCTTCAAGCGGTTCCACCTAAAGAGTTTTTAGATAGTTTACAGGAAGCTTTTAAAACAGGAGACTTAACTAAAGCAAAAAGTATTTGGACAAGATATGTTAATTCTTTAGTTAATAATAATGATGGAGGATTTAACTTAAATAATTTAATTTTTGATGGAAAATCTGTAGCCTCTATATTTAATGTAGATGTAAGTAAAGAGTATAGAAATAATTCTAAAGTCATTGAATTACAGAATAAACTTATTGAAGCTCAACTATTAGGTCAAGATGTAAAACCTAAAAAAGTAATGTATTTTTTCACTAGAGATTTAGCTACTCCAGAAGAAAACGCATTAAAAGAGCGTAAAAAAGAAGTTGATGGAAATAAAGTTATATCTAAATTTAGTCAATCAGCTAATGGTAATAACGTTAATAGAGAAAGTCAAATATTAGATAAAGCTTTACAAATTGCTCGAGATCCTAATGCTCCTGTTAAAAAGATTAGAGTATTTGATTTTGATGATACATTAGCTAGAACTAAAAGTAATGTTATATATAATAAACCTAATACAACTGGTAAACCATCGTCAAATTTAAAGGCAATAGTAATGGCAGGTGGACCTGGTAGTGGAAAATCTACTGTTATAAAAGGTCTAGGACTACAAAAGCAAGGATACAAAGTAGTCA
>Ga0208299_1000895_pt1 | contig 24420 bp, 9 predicted proteins | sample 15_taG_FD_184089 | JGI IMG/M metagenome (GOLD analysis project Ga0208299, IMG submission 184089) | Marine viral communities from the Subarctic Pacific Ocean - 15_ETSP_OMZ_AT15312 metaG (SPAdes) (version 2) | ecosystem: Environmental > Aquatic > Marine > Oceanic | place: Pacific Ocean | collected...
CCATACACTGCTTTAGCACATTGGTTTAAAACTGATGAAGGAATGGAAATATATGCAAATATAGAAAAAAGATTAAATAATTAATCAAACTGTAGAGCGATCGTCCTACGGGGCGATCGTAAACTACAAATTAAATTACATGGAATCAAATAAATCAAAGGGTCTAGGAGACTCAATAGAAAAAATAACAAAAGCAACTGGAATTAAAAAAGTAGTAGAAACAATTAACAAAGTAGTGGGAAAAGATTGTGGATGTAGGGATAGAAAAGAATTTTTAAATGAAAAATTTCCATATAAAAAATAATAAATAATGGTAAATATAGACACTGTATATCAAAGAGTTTTAATGTTAGCTAACAAAGAACAAAGAGGATATATAACTCCTCAAGAGTTTAATTTATTTGCTAACCAAGCTCAAATGGATATATTTGAACAGTATTTTTATGATATAAACCAGTTTAATAGAGTCCCGGGTAACAATACGGAATATTCCGATATGACTACTATGTTAAATGAAAAAGTTAGTTTATTTAAAACAAGTAGTAATCCTATTTTTAGTGCCACCCCTATAAATCACTTCCCTATGCCGTCTAATTTGTATAGATTGGGTACTGTTCATTATGGAGCCAGCGGATTACAAGAGAAAATAGAAGTTGAAGAAATTAACCACAACGAATTACCGTATCTAAATTCTTCTCCCTTATTAAAACCAACTACAGCAAGACCTGTTTTTCTAATAGTACAAGAGGGAATACAGACGTATCCATATATTTCTTCTGGAATAACCTTAACTTATATTAGAAAGCCAAGTAAAGTAAACTGGGGATATGTAGTATTAAACGATAAAGCGTTATACAACTCTAATACTAGTGAAAATTTTGAATTACACCCAACTGAAGAGACTAAATTAGTACACAAAATACTAACTTTATGCGGGATCAATCTTGGAGGAGAATTATATCAGGTAGGAGTAACTGAAGATCAAAGAAGTGTTAAACAAGAAAAACAATAATATATGCCATTATTAGACGGTACAACGCAGGAAGAATACTATACAGGCGACGATCATGGGAACTATCAATTTACCTCACTAAAAAATATCATAGATAATTTTATAGTAGTTTATGTTGGAGACGGTAAAATTATTAACAAGGTTTCTAGAATAGATGTGGCTTTTCACGCTCAGCGCGCTATGCAGGAATTAAGTTTCGATACTTTTAAATCTTGCAAGTCTCAAGAAATTACCTTACCACCTTCTCTTACCATGACGCTACCTCAAGACTATGTTAATTACGTTAAAATATCTTGGTCTGGAAGTGATGGTATAAAACGTGTTTTGTATCCAGCTATAAAAACATCTAACCCAACGTCTATATTACAAAACAGCGATGGTGATTATGTTTTCGATGCTATCGAAGGGACTCTTGTAGAAAACACAAACTCTAGCACGTGGGAAAATTACTCCTCCCCATCTGTTGGTGAAGATGATGATAATGACATTTTTCCTTTAACATATGAAGAAAGATACGGGATAGACCCTCAGCACGCCCAAACTAATGGATCGTTTTTTATAGATTGTAAAAAAGGTTTGATTCATTTTAGCTCTAATATTAATGGTAAAACCGTAATACTAGATTATATAAGTGACGGATTAGGAACTGATCCAGAAATGATAGTTCATAAATTCGCGGAAGAAGCGTTTTACAAACATATTGCTCACGCAATTCTTTCTACTAAAATGGGAGTTCCCGAATACGTCGTAGCAAGATATAAAAAAGAAAAAAGAGCAGCAACCAGACAAGCTAAATTAAGATTGTCAAACATTAAACTAGAAGAAATCACTCAAATATTAAGAGGTAAATCGAAACACATAAAACACTAGTTCATGCCGGAAATTAAAAGAAATTTTTTGCAAGGTAAGATGAACAAAGACCTTGACGAGAGATTAGTACCTAATGGTCAATATAGAAATGCTTTAAACGTAGAAATATCTACTTCTAACGATTCTAACGTTGGTAGTATACAAAGTATATTAGGTAATAAATATATAGATACTTACCCTGACACAGCGTATGAGTCTACGTTTTTTCCAACTAACGCAGCTTGCGTCGGTTCTATACCAGACGATAAAACAAATTCTTTATATTGGTTAGTCACAGGTGATAAATTAACACTTCCACATTACAACAATGGTCAACTTATGTTGGAGGCTATAGGTGGATCCGTTCCGCCGTTTTATGAAAAAGACATGATAGTGCGATACAAAGATGGTTTAATAGAACCTGTTCTTGTAGATATCACCTCAGTTTTACATAACACACAAGGATTCACTGGAAACGGAGAAAACACTATAACTGTACAGAGTATAAACAACGTTGGAGTTGGTATGACTGTTACAGGGTACGTAGACGACAACGCTAATCATAAGGTACAAACGATGTTTACTACCACAGTAACTGGATTAGGTTCTTTTGTTGCTCAGAACGTCCCTTGGACGGGAGTATGGGAGTCGCATATAGTAAATATCCCAACTTCAAACGACCACAATCCTTTTAATTGCGAAGTACTTGTTTCTAGCTACGTTAATCCTGGGGGAAATTACCCTCCGACTAACACTATTTTAGTAAAAGCAAAACCTTGGTACGATATACAGATAGGTTCTACTGTTAGTGGAACAGGAATACCACAAGGAACACTTGTTACAAATGTATATATGGGTCCTCACAATAATGACTCATATTACTTTATAGAATTAGATCAAACGCCGTCTGTAAATGGATTACACCCTTGGTCCACTCAAGTTAATTTTACCAACCCTCCCTCCCCAGTCTCAGTCGATTACCTAACTGACGACATACAAATCCCTGGTTTCCCCGGACACACGCCTAGTACTTTAGGTATATTGCCAGGAATGGTAATACAAAGTCCAGACTTTCCCTCAGGCACCGAAGTCGTAAGCGTTTCTGAACCCTCTCATGCTGGATCTAATGAGTCAACACTACACCTAAGCAATCCTCCTTATTCAGGAAGCGGTCTTCTTGATGTTCTTGGAAATGATCTAGCTAACACAATAACCGTTGCGGATACATGGATGAACCAACCGGGATATAATGGAGCGGATGATAACTATCCTGAGACAGATTTTTTGGTTTTTACGAGAACTCCAGTTTTAAATTTTAACAAAGATAGACTCACTACAGGGTTAAACATTGTTGATGACATGTTGTTTTGGACAGATAATCACTCTGAACCGAAAAAAATAAATATTGAAAGAAGTGTACAGGGGACAAACGAAAGCGGCACGCAACACACTAATTTAATAAACGAGTCTAGAGATATTACCAACGCTAGTAATATAACCCCTATAGAAGAAAAACATATTACCGTTATTAAGAAAGCGCCTACAAATCCACCTGTATTAGAAATGATAACCGAAGAGGGTGGAGAAGGTGTCGTACCCGCGATCGATCCTAGTTTAACGTTTACTAACACTAACAATGCTTCGGGATTAGTTGAAGTTGGAGGTATTATTTCTAATTTACCTATATTAGTCTCTACAGGGGAGTTTGAAGTAAACGATATAGTTTTATTTAACGAACTCACGACTAACCTTACCGAACCCCTTCCTATTAACTACCATATAAAAGGACAATTAAAACAATTATCTCAAACAAATCCAGTAAATGGAGCTTATCTTTGGGAAGTAGAAATATTGTGGATAGATAATAACACCCCTGTAACTACCCAAGTTGACGGTTGGAAGGCGATGGTAGACACAACGTCTACTGAAATAATATTTAAACTTAAGTTCCCTAGATTTGCCACTAGATATAAATATGAAGATGGGGAATATTCTACCTTTAGTCCCTTTTCGGAAGTTGGTTTTGTTCCTGGAGATTTTAGATACAAACCTAGCGAAGGTTTTAATATAGGTATGGAAAACACGGTAACTAGCATAGAGTTATCAGATTTAGTTCCTAAAAACATTCCAAAAGATGTTGTTCAAGTTGATATATTATATAAAGAATCTAACTCGCCTAATATCTATATAGTAGATAGCTTAAAACAAGATGATCCAAAAGAACACGGCACAAATCTCAACGTTTGGAATAAAAAAAGCAATACTTTAGGCGCTGGTGGTAGCACTAGTGGTACTTATACTATAACCTCGGAAGCTCTATACGCAGCGGTACCCGCTAATCAATTGCTAAGACCCTGGGATAACGTACCAAGAAAAGCGTTAGGTCAAGAAGTGACAGCCAACAGAATCGTTTATGGAAACTACCTACAAAATTACGATTTAAACAAAGTTGACAACACAGAGTTCAAAGCAGAGTTTGACGTTGCCTTACGGTCGTATGCGGAGTGGAGAGAAAAAGGAGATTTAAAATCTGTTAAAACACAAAGAGAGTACCAAGTCGGAATAACCTATTTTGACGAATACGGTAGAGAGACTCCAATATTAACAGATAAAAGTGGTACTATAAAAGTACCTAAAAATAAATGTGACAGAATAAATAGACTAAATATTCAACCGAAAGGAAGGCCACCCGCTTTTGCCACGGCGTATAAGTATTATGTAAAGGAAAATTCAAACGAATACTATAATCTAGCTATGGATAGGTTTTACGACGCTGAAGATGGAAATATTTGGATTAGTTTTTATTCGTACGATAGAAATAAAATAGACGAAGATACGTGGATAGAACTGAAGAAAACTTCAGAAGGTGAAACAGCGGTTTTAGAAGAAGCTAAATATAAAGTACTAGCAATAGAAAACGAAGCACCTCAATTTATTAAAACAATAAGAACAAGTTTAGGTAAATCAATATTCAACAGCACCGGTAGTACCGCTCCTTATTTATGGAGTAATAGTGCATCTACTATATCAGCTCCAATTGAAAATCGTCAAAAATTTACAATATCCAAAGATATCGCTGATACCTTAGGGTGGGCAGATTTAAACGAAAAGAAAGGACTTCAAATTCAACTTAGTGATGTTGATGGAAACAAAACGCAGTGGTACGAGGTTTCTAGTGTAGATCTAGTCCCAACTACTCAACAGGCGTCGACTACTAACCTTGCCCAGCAAGATTACCAAATAACATTAAAAAAACCTCTTGAGAGTGACGTTGGTTTTGTAAAAACCTCAACCTCTACTTTGTTGGCTCCAGTTTATATCGATAATATCACGCTTGAAATATCGCGAGATAAAATTGATGATGACGCAGAATTTGACGGAAGATTCTTTGTTAAAATACAAAAAGATTCTAATTTAGAATCATACGTTTTACAAGCGTCTTTTGACGAAAAATGGAGACTCACCCATTTCAACACTTTATATTACTTCCCGTTTACTATGCAAGAACACCACGTCGGTAATAGTTATCAAAACCTGGAATTACCAACAGATTACAGAAGTCTGTCTGACGTGGGTACCTGTAGAGACAAATGGAAACTCCACTTCGGAGATGGTACTACAACTGAATCTAATGCGGTCGACGCATCTGGCGTTATGATAAGTAGCCCAAAATGGTTTATAGATGGGTTAGCTTACGAATACACCCAAAATGGGGTGTATCACGCTACTGACAATCCCCCAGTAAGAAACCATCCAAATTACGATGCTTGGGGTAATTTAATGACAACAACAAATAAATATAACTTAGGAGAACCTTCCGACGGAGGGTATAGAGAGTACAGTAAGGACATTGGATCTTTTGGTAATGCTGTTTTAGACATTTCTTTTTGCGGTATAACAACCGATACCTCAAGTCAGGTGCCTTTGACAGAAGCCGAAACCGATTGGACCCAAGCATTTGCCGTTGGTGTTTCTACCAACAGTAATCACGAAGCAGAAAAAGACATGGTAAACGCGTTGACTAATCCGGGGCAAAAATTTAGATTTGCTGGAGATACGGAAATATACACGATACAGTACGCGGAAAAAACCCAAATATGGAATTATATGGACACCGAATTAAATTCTAATTGGGATGTTAGCGGTAGTGATAATGAACCAAAATGGGGGCTTCCAATTAGAAAAAGACTAAGGTTTAGATTACATTTAGATAAAGCTATTGGACATGGAAATAGTGATTACAAGCCAACTGACGAAGCAGATCATGAAAATACTGCTGGTATAGAGTTTATAGATACATATGTAGAGCAAGATGAATCTAAAACAATCAGTCCTACTATATGGGAAACAGAACCTAAGCCTACTACGGATATAGACTTGTTTTACGAAGCAAGTAACGTAATACCTATTACTTTAGATCACGCTTGGAACGAGCAGGTTTTAAGACCCGGTTCAATAGTAACAACGCAAGGATCAGGAAATACTTTAGATACCGGACCTGGAAACCCAGATGTTATTTTAGGGTTTCTTAGTGGAACCCATGTATCGCTAACTAATTGTAATAATACAGATAGCTTGTTCTTAGCGGATAACGCGATTTTAAAATTCTGGAACGGAAACTCATATATCAGCGCGTCGGTAGACGGTGATCAAAGTGGTAGTTTTACAGGTCTTGCTATTATAAAGATAGATCCAGACTTTTACAATGGAAGCAAAACACTACCTTGGTTTAATTGTTATTCTTTTGGAAATGGAGTAGAATCTAACAGAATAAGAGATGATTATAACGCTGTTATAATAGACAAAGGAGCAAAGGTATCTACGGTTTCACCGGAACCTTACAAAGAAGAAAGAAGAAAACATGGATTAATTTACTCTGGTTTATATAATTCAAACAGTGGTGTTAATAATTTAAATCAATTTATTCAAGCTGAAAAAATAACAAAAGATTTAAATCCTACTTACGGTAGTATACAAAAATTATTCGCAAGAAAGGTCAGTTTAGTCGCTTTCTGTGAAGATAGAGTTATAAGAATACTATCTAATAAAGACGCTTTATACAACGCTGACGGAAACATGCAGCTTACGTCGACGAACAAGGTCCTCGGAGAAGCGATGCCGTTTGAAGGTGATTATGGTATAAGCCAAAATCCAGAATCGTTTGCTAAAGAATCTTATAGAGCTTACTTTACAGATAAGCAACGTGGTGCTGTTTTAAGATTATCAATGGATGGTTTAACTCCTATATCAGAATCCGGTATGTCTGATTATTTTAAAGATAATTTAAAAACAGGAGATAGATTGATAGGTGGATTTGACGATAGAAAAGACGAGTACAATTTAACTATAAAGACTCAAGATGTAGAGACTACAAAAACAGTTTCGTACACAGAAACAGTAAAAGGTTGGGTTAGTTTCAAGTCTTTTATTCCCGAAAATAGCGTTAGTTTATCTAGCGATTATTATACTTTTAAAGACAGTAGACTATATAAGCATCACGTTCCACTAAGATATGACATCAACACATCGAAATGGGTTGACGCAGACGAAAAAAACGCTCAAAATTACAACGTTTTCTACGGTATTAACTCGTATGATTCTTCTGTTAAACTCTTGTTGAACGATAGCCCTAGCTCTATAAAATCATTTAAAACGTTAAATTACGAAGGATCTCAATCTAAAGTAAATCAATTTACTACAACAACGACACAAGACGCCGCTGGTAATACGTTGGTTAACATTGGCGACGGTAGTTTTTATAATTTAGAAGTTGATATAGATCCTTTAACTGGACTTGAGTTACCATATATTTCTGGTTGGTATGTTGATAACATTACAACCGACGAGCAAGAGGGTAGTGTAAAAGAATTTATAGACAAAGAAAATAAGTGGTTTAACTATATATTAGGTAAGCCAAAAACAAGTGTTGATATAGACGCTGAAGAGTTTTCTTTTCAAGGTATTGGGATCGCTGATGTGTCGATTGACGGTAATTTAATTGGGTGTATGGATCCTGATGCGTTGAATTATAGGCCTAGCGCTACTACCCCATGTGACGACTGTTGTATTGAGAACATCGTGGGATGTACGGATCCGCTAGCTAGAAATTATAATGCAGTAGCAAATACGGATGACGGTAGTTGTTTAATTGAAGGGTGTACCGACTCGTCGTCATTTAACTACGATCCACTAGCAACAATTGATGATGGTAGTTGTTATCCAGTAATATTAGGTTGTACAGACGATACTATGTTTAATTACAATAATTACGGAGCTGATCCTAGTATAGGGAATTCTTTAACTGGAGATCCTACGGTTGACGTTAACACTCTGGATGGTTCTTGCGTTGCAATTGCTTATGGATGTATAGATCCTTTAGCTTCTAACTATAATGCTTTAGCTAATACTGATGATGGATCTTGTGTTTATATATCTCTTGGTTGTATGAGTGTGACTGCTCTGAATTACAACGCCCACGCAACAGTAGATGACGGAAGTTGTACTTTCATTTCTGGTTGTATGGATAATGGTAATATGGGACAAGCGTGGTGGGACGCTAATTACACTTCAACTGGTGTAGTTATTTATCCTGGAATAAGCAACCCTGGAATTTATCCCTTAAGTAATTACAATGTGTCTCACACGCAAGATGACGGTTCTTGTATTTACGAACAAGGTTGTACGGATCCGTCTATGTTTAATTATGTTTCAACGGCAATAATTGATGATGGTTCTTGCGTTGTGTTTGTTTATGGATGTACAGATCCTAATGCTAATAATTACAACGCAGCTGCTAACGTGGATGACGGAAGCTGTACTTACGATATCCACGGGTGCACAGATCCTTTAGCTGCAAATTATGATCCAACTGCTAATATAGATGACGGTAGCTGTATTATCTGCGGTAGTATAAATATAAACTATTCTACGAATCAAGTTACGCATCCAACCTCTCAATTTCCAAATAGTGGTGCAATCTTTGTAAATGATATTGCTGGGGCAGAAGATTTGATTAACAACTACAACTACACATACACTTTAGTTCATAGTAACGGTACGGCTTATACCGCTGGAAATAGCACGGGTAGTGGGTTTACGTTTACAAATTTACCAAGTGGTGCGTACACTATAACAGCAACAACACTCCATGGTTGTATTCATACAACGGTTGTGACATTGTATGAGATAATTGTTGGGTGCATGGATTCTCAAGCGAATAATTACAACACTAACGCAACGATTGATGATGGTTCTTGTGTGTATTCCGGATGTTTAGACGCTTCATCTAACAACGGTATTACTTCGTTTACTCATCCTAATCCAGGGGCTTTATATACAAATCCAATAGCCGCAACGACAGACGATGGTAGCTGTGTTTACACGCTTGGTTGTATGGATCCAACAGCTACAAACTATAATTCTGCGGCTAATCAAAATGATCCTAATGATCCATGTTTATATGCTGGTTGTACAGATTCAGGAGCTAATAACTATGATTTCCCCGCAGACGCGACACACACGGATGATGGTAGTTGTGAATATTGGGGATGTATAGATGGTACTTCAGTTAACTCTGGTGTCTGTTACGATGGAACTGGAGCTACTATAGCCTGCACGCATGATTGTGCTGGGAATCTTACGTCAATTGACACTAGTTGTTGCGTTGATTGTACCACGTTCACAACTGGTGCGGCTGGTTGGTTCCAAACCTCATACGTTACTCTGACTGATGTTACTACACATGGAGGTTCTGACGGACAAATACAAGTTGGTCAGGCCCCTGGAACTATATCTCCTTTTGGGTGGGCTTCATTAAGTAATTTAACTGATTCAAGCGGTGTTAATTACGGCGCATCATCTCCAAATGGAATTTTAAATTCTCCTTCCGGAGAACAATGGACTGGTTTATCAGCAGGAACATATGACTTTACTATTACAGGAAGTAATACCGCGTATTCAGGTGCGTATGCTGGATGTGCGTACACTTACTCGGTTGACATAAACGAACCTGCCGCCCCTTGCGCGTTAACTATATCTGGAGGTATATTTAACTCTTCTACAAACGATATCGAAAGCATAGACGTTTCTGGTGGAGTTGGAGCTATAACTTTTGTTGTAGATTATCCAGATAACAGCGTATCAACTGGGTCGATAACTAATTCAACTGGAAATGCGTTCTCAGGATACCCAGCTAATTGGACCGCTGGAAACGTAGACATCACCGTGACTGACTCCCTTGGATGCACAAGCACCATTACCGTAAACGTACCTACGTATCCTTGTAACGGAACTCTGAGTGAAACACACGTAGATGTTACTACAATTGGAGGTTCTGACGGAAGTATTAGTGTTACAGCCTCTTCGTTGAACACCGGTACACCATATGGAATTCAATTAACTGGGCTTAGCAGTTATTCTGTTTGGCAAGGGTTACCTACTGCGTCAAGCGTAGCTAATTTCAGTAATCTAAGCGCTGGTAATTATACAGCGACGTTGATAGATTCAGTTAATTCAAACTGTACAACCTCGATAACAATTATAATAACTGAACCGTATGATTGCAGTGGAAGTAACGCATGTCGTAACAACGTGGGTTACTCGGTTGCTTTTAATGGACCAACCTTAGTGAACGCTGTCAACGGTGTTAATGGTGAGGCTCAAAACGTAAGGGCTTTTAATGGGTTATCCATAAATAATCAAGTAAGTTACATTGGATTACCTTATACTATCGCTGTAACTGACTTTTCAGCTAGTTACTCTCAAACATTCACTCAAACTACTAGTTCTGGAATTGATATAACTGGATTAGCTGACGGAGTATATTACGTGACGTCTACAGATAACTACGGTTGTACATCCGGAACAAACGCATTTATAATAGCGAATACTATAACTGGATGCACAGATGCTAGCGCTAATAACTACAGTTCTTCAGCAACCTTAGATGATGGGAGTTGTACTTGGACTTGTGGGTTAAGTATGAATACTCCTAGTTACCAAGACGAAGATTGTGGTGGTGATGGACAGCTTCTGACCACCGGTGTTTCAGGGAATAACAGCGGACATTCAATTACCACTACTATAACTCCACATCCAAACACGGGGACCGGTTCTTACACTAATACATCAGTTAGTGGTAACCTTTCCTTTACAAGCGCTCATGATGCCACGTACACAATAGAAGTAGCGGAAGCTGGGATAACTTCTGGTGGCCACACCTACGGTCCTACGGGATGCACCGATACAACTACGGTTACTATTGACGCCGCTGTGATAGGATGTAGTGATTCAAATGCTAATAATTACGTGGCCGGAGTTACCTGTTTCACCAATCTACAGGATGAATGTTGCTACACCATTACAACTTCCGCAACTGGAGATTTTACCACAACAAACCCAATAACTGACGACGGATCCCTTTCGATATCTCTTAATGGATTACCAGGTGCTGCTTCTGGAAATGCGGTTGTTTCTTATAGAGTAACTGGATTTGGCAATGCTAGTGGTTATTTCTACCCAGGTACACCAAGCAACGGTTCGTTCGCAACCTTAGGTACAACAACTGTAGTAATAGGTGGTCCTACAACATGGAATAATATAAATTTAACTGGGTTAGCTCACGGAACTTATACGTTACAAGTGTATGTTAACGGTAGCGCATTGACTAATAATAGTTGCGCAATGCAATCATTCGACTTTACCATAACTCCAGGATAAATAAAAATAAAACATGGCAATATTGAATTTAGATTTTGAAGAAGAAATAAACGTCTCAGCACAGGTTGGGGATAACGTTTACTATATTGTGCCTAATACAAACGGAGAGTTTGATTGGGCGAACACAAGTAATATTATGAGTGTGAATTATCCCATTTCAAGTATAAATGGCAATACAATAAGTATAGAATTTCCAGGTGCTCCTCCGGCGGGCACATCGTCACTTCCGTCGTCTAGCCAAGCGGTTGTGAACATTCCTCCGCAAGGAGCTTTTATAATGTTTGGGAAAGATAATTCAATTAACGTTTCTGGTTTAACTGGATATTTTGCTGAAGTAGAATTTAGAAATAATTCTAACAAGAAAATAGAACTATTCTCAGTTGGAGCAGGAATATCAGAAAGTAGTCAATAATAAATTATGGATTTAAAAATATATTCTTTTGAAATAGATACATCTTCCGTGAACGAAAGTGGAGATACAAGAAGTTTTACTATAACTGGTGATCCTGGGGCTGTGTTTAGTTTAGAAATGACAAACGAAGACCCTATGTATTATAATTTTGGGGCGGGAACTTTTAGCGCGACTCAAGAAAGGTTAAGTCAAATACGTATACCAAATTCTGGTATTTACACTAATAAAATTTTGTTTCCCGCTGTTTCAGATAGTGATCATTATAATCTTGATCTATGGGCTGAACCTCATTTTAACACTAAACACATTCCGTCTAACTCGACGTCTTTTTTATTTAGAAGAACGTTGTACCAATATGTTGATACTGTTACTACATTTAAACCAGAATCTAAAACAACTGATAGTAACTACAAGGTAATGCCTTCGGATGTTCTTATTTCTGCGCCAAGATATTCTGGTGTAACAAAAACTTACACTGCTGACATCGAATGGGTGTTTGAATCAAATCCCACCGGCACCGATACATTTGCTTTATTTGTAATAAGGCAACCAATAGAAACAGATTTTGAGATTAGAGTGGATACAGCTGTAGATGTTTCTGGAGGAGTTGATGGATCAACCACAATAGTTTTAGACAGTGTAGACAATATATCGCCTAACATGTATATCACGGGGGAGGGTGTTACTTCTACTCCTCCGCGCGTTCTCACTGTTGACACTGATACAAAAACTATAACAGTATCAACCGCTCAAACCTTAACAGACGATAGGGCTTTGGCTTTTTGGGGGGAGGGATATATTGGTATAAACGATTACAACGATTCTATTATTAAATTTAGCGATCTCAGTATAGAATTAGAACCACTCACCGTTACTGTTGATGGAGCTACGTCTACTAGTAGAAATATAACTCTAGAAGACGCCGGAGGAATAAGAGTTGGTACAGACGCCACTATAGAAGGTATAGGTTTTGACAACGCGACAACGCAGAGACCTACAGCGATAAACTATAGTACTAAAGTTTTACAAGTGACATCTAACCAATCTTTAGAAGATGGAACATTGTTAAAGGTCAATGGTTATGGGAAAAAAGCTACAATGACAGGAACTATAACTATGACAAAGATACCTGACTCTAATTTTACTGTTTACTTTGACGTAGAAGCCGTAGTAACAGCTCTAACGTCCTAGAAGTAAAAAAACAACAAAAAGTGTAACTATAAATAGATAAAATATAATAATATGGCAATAGGTAAAAAAGCAAGTCCTTTTAAATTAGCTCCATTAATAATAGCTGGAATAGCAATAGCAGGAGTTGGTGCTATTGGTGGAACAATAAGTGCTCAATCTGGGAGAGGAGGTAGAAAGCGAGAATTTCGTGATTCGCAAGCAAATTTACAAGATCAACTACTTGATTTTAGTAGATTAGATACCAGTAATATATACGCTGGGGCTGAAAACAAATACGCTGGTATGGAAAATACATACGAAGATTTAACCGTGAATCAACAACAAGCGCAGTTTATGGCACAACAAAACCAACAGCAACAAGCTAATATTATGCAAGGATTATCTGGTGCGGCTGGATCTTCTGGCGTAGCTGGACTAGCACAAGCTTTATCTAACCAAGGAACCTTAGCTACACAACAAGCTTCTGCTAGCATAGGATTACAAGAATCACAAAATCAACTAGCTACCGCTAAAGGAGCTGCGCAAGTACAGCAAATGGAAAGATATGGTGCTGCTCAACAACAGACAATGCGATTACAAGGCGCGGCGGATGCTAGAAATTTAGAGTACCAAAAAACACAAGGGTTACTAGCGGCGGCAACTGGTAGGCAGAAGGCAGCAAGCGACGCTATAGAAAACGCAAGAAATAGACAAATGGCGGTTTGGACTGGATTGATGGGAGTGGGAAGCTCTATGATAGGTATGGGGGGAAAGGGGTAGCCGGAGGCGGCGTCAATAATACCGATCCAACATTTGGTGGTATGGAGTATGAAAACTCTTGGAATCAACGTCCAGTGACCACGACGTTACCAACGGGTAATTCCGGTGGTACTGAAATAAATACACCGGGAGCGGATGGTTCTTCGTGGATTTATGGTTAAAAATAAAACAATAAAATTATGGCACAAGGAAAAGTAGTAGATTATCAATTATTAAAAGAAGCAGGATACGCTGCTCACATGGAAAAACCTAGGGCTGAAAAAGGCTTTTTTACAGAATTTCTAGACATGGGTAAGAAGTATTTAGATCACACTAAACAAAAAACCGATGAACTAGTTGCTTCTATGCCCGAAATTGATATAGCTAAGGTTGATGAAAAAATGTTACCTATGACTAATAGTTTTTTAAGTGAGCAACGAGATATTATTGTCCAAGCATCTAGTGATATGGCTTTTTATGGTTCTAATTCTAAAAAGGGAAAGGAAGCTGTGAATAAATACAATATGGCTTCTGCAGCTATAGTTAACTTCAACAAAAATTTAACTCATCTACAAGAAGAAATAAAATATGCATTTGAAAATCCAGCTGTAGGAAACGAAGTTAGTGTCTTCGATGCTGCTGACCACCATGATTTTGCTAATAAAACCGTGTATGATAAAATATCTAAAATAGATCAGTCTGGAAATATTTATTGGAATAGTAATGGTGTTACGAAAATCGATGACGGGCTTGGAAATTCAGTAGACATTCCTATTGGAGAGCAAAAAATTCTAGATCGTAAAAGATCTAAAGCATATGATGCTACATCAGGAGGTACTTGGCAACAATTTATTACGGGTGTAAGAGGTTTGAAAACAAGAGAAAATAAAGATTGGGATTTGAGTGAAGTTGGAGGAGTAAATCTTGCGCAAATAGGTTCGTTTGCTCAATCATTGAAAAGAGAAGGCGGAATAGTCGGGTTTATGTACAACGAATCTTCTCAAAGTGGGCAAACTTACATAGAAAAATTTATCACAAATTCAATTGAAGAGGGAGGATTAGGTGTTGATAAAGGTTTAGATCCAGATTTATACGAACAATTATTCCATGATTTAAAAGATGGTAATTGGGATTATGAAGACGAAAATGGAGATATACAAAAAGGAGATATGAGCAGTAATTTAGAAACGTTTTTACGAGACGACGCTCAAGATGCTTGGGATGGTATAACTAAATTCGCAAAAGAAAAAGTTGTAGAGACAGATACACAAAGAGAAACACGTGTAACAAAATCAAAAATAAAAGAAATAATAGATCAAGCTAATAATCACGAAGAGATTAACATTAAGTCCGACCCGGATCTTGTTTCAGACGCAGACAGTAGGGCGAGTTTAACGAGTGGCGCTCCGATGAAGTACGAATGGAAAACCAGTGGTTCAACGGTGACGTATTCCGACGGAAGAGAAGCAACATTAAACGAATCTGGATATTATTTAATGTACCAGGGAATAAGAACGTTTAAAAAAGGGCATAAAGAGTATGGTGATTATCCAAACAACAAAGCAAAACGTTGGTTCTACGGTGAAGACACTCAAGTTCCAACCTTTAAAACGTCGGATGAATTGTTAACATATATGTATAGAAACAGTGATGATTGGCAAGGATTTACGAAAAAAGATTTAGGATTAAACTAATATAATCTAATATGGCAAAATACAAAGACATAAATGGGTTTATATATACGGATTCTGATATTTTTACCGCTATTGAGGGATCAGAAACATCTTTTGATGAGTATGTGGAAGCTAAAGGGTTAAAACTTTTTAAGACATTCGCCGGGGCAGGGTCCGCGTTTGGAACTAAAGAAAAACAAATGATTAAACATCCAGAGCTTGGGGTGATGTCAAAAGAAGATTATTTAAGAGATCATAAACCTGACTTACAAAAAGTGGTAGATCTACAGCCAATACGACACGCTAGTGAAGCGGGGTTTTTAGATGCCGCTGAATTTGTTTTTATGGGTGGTTGGGGAGGTGGCAAAGGCCAAGAAACACGTGTTGTAGATTACTTAAATGAAGCTTATTCTCAATACGATAACATTACGTTTCAAGAAGAAGAAGAAGGATCGGATTCTGTAGGTATATACGTAGACGGTAACCATGTTAAAACTGTTAATTTAGATTACGATCAAGACGGTAACTCAGAAAATTATTCCCAAATAATAGGCGAGATAAATAAAGCTGTTGGAATAGCAAGTACCAACCAAGCGTTAGTTGATCTCGCGGATGGTATAGCCCCTGTTATAGACTCGACTACAGAAAACCTAGGTACGTTCACAGGTTTTGACAATGAATTCGCGCGGCAGTTGAATGCTAAGTTTGATGAATTAGAATCGGATTATACAGCGGTGGCTACAGACTATCTAAAACAAGCTGTAAAAATAACAAATAATCATGGTGTTTCAAGGACTTTTACTTTAAGTGGAGGAAAAGAAAAAATCAATAAAGAGATCCAAGATTTTATTTTATTCAACTCTCAAAAAAGTAGCGAGCGGGCAAATATAGAGATGGACTACAAGAAGTTTGTTGGTGAGTTTTTTACTAGTGATGACTTAAAGAATCTACACGAAAAAGGAGGTTATACCGCGATAGGGATAGATGGACAAAAAAGGTATCTGAAATGGGAGGATGTTAATAGCGAAGACGACAAAGAAAGATTTATTGACTTAATATTTGATGATTTAGGAATACGTACCGCGTGGTTTGACAAAGACAACGAGGATAGAGATAGATTTAGTTTGTTATCAAACGATCAAATGAAAAATCTTATTGGACAAGAGTTGGAAACTAGGGTTGCAGCCCAACAAAACGCAGCGCTTAATGTTCGTGGTGGGGAAATTATGCAGGAATACAACTCCGGTACTATGTCTTATAATCGCCAAGGAAAACAATATAAGGACGGAAAAGGATATGTAGCTGGAACAACTTACTCTACGGATTTAACACCAGTTACTAACTTTCAAGAAATGTTAAGTTATTTTGTAAAGGATGATGCCACTATGTTTGATACTAAAGACCAACGTAGTCTTGCTGAGGCTAATTTAAAGTTAAGAGAAAAAGGTTTATCAGAAGAAGAAAGAAAAAAGTACACCACACAAAGAGACGTTGCTATAGCTAACATGGATGATTATATTAGCTTTATAATGCCAGACGGAAGTAGACGTAGCGTTCCAACGGAAACAGCGAAATTCTTTCAAGAAAGCAATCCCGATGCTATTTATAACGAAGATAATTTAGCTATTCGAAGGGCAGAATACGAAAGCCGAGTCGCTCCTGACGGGAGAACTGACTTTGAAAAGTTGGAAGATTTTTACGAAACAAACGTAGCTAATTTACTAGGAGTGGAAGCGGACTTAAACGTGAAATATGATTACGTTAGAACCGTACAAAAAGGTACCGGCAGCGTAACGTCAACTAGTATTGATCAAGAAGACAATATGTCAATGAGAGACATAATAACAGAGTATAATAGAGGGGGTGTTTTTGATAACCAAATAACTGTAGATGGAAAAAAACTTAGTGAGGCAGAAACAATTACGTTTTTAGATAGATACGCTAAAAGATATGGGGAAGTATTAGATAGACATACAGTTACAAGAGAAATGTATTTATTAAATAGAGACCCTATATTATCCCAAGATCAAGAAACGGATTGGGAGCATTACGGAGCTCTAACTGTTAATTCGCTAGGAGCGATACTTGGAAATAGCAATATATATCAAGACGCGTGGGGAATGACAGATACAGATCTTTCTGATATGACAGCGCCTGTAATGACAGATATGGGGTTTGAATTATCTCATTTACAAGAAACATCTTTAGATCGCGGTTTTGGAGAAACTGTGGCGGAGGGTCTAACTGGTAGTGTAGGTATTTTACTAGAGTTTGCGTTAGCGAATAAAGTTACCGCGGTCGCTAGAGCCGCTAAGCTTTTTAGTGGAGGTACGAAATCACTTAAAAATATTTTAACTGGTTGGAAGGCTAAAAGATACAATAATGGGAAGAAGATAATAACCAAAGCTCAAGCGGATAAAAGAGTTAACTTCATGAATAGTTATAAGCCAAAGGGCAAAAAAATAACTACAGGAACGTATTTAAAAAATTATAAATTTAAAGAAGTAAGCAATCCCTACGGTCAAGCTGGTGCTTTACTTACCGAATCACTTATAGAGGGAGCTAAATTTGCTTCTTTACCTTCTTCAGCTGGTCACAGAGCCGATGCTTTCGCAACTGGGTTTGGATTTGGTTTTATGGGACAAGCGTTAGCGCCTGTGTTTGGAGAAATAACATTAACATCTATAGGTAAAAGATTTGGAAGTAATCCACCTAAATTTTTAACGAGAAATGTTAGAAAATTAGACATGGCTTATCAAACAGCATTTAAAGGTCCTACTAGTTTTGTCGCAGGTAGCGAAGTAGGAGAAGTAGTAAAATCTTTGACAGATCAAGTTTTAGGTGAACATGGTGCTTTTAACCATTATATGGAAGAAAACTGGGGGGATTACAGCGATCCAACTAAAAGACTTATATCTAATTGGATAGTTGGTACAGCCTTTGGATTGTCTCACCACATGATTCCAACAAGAGTGCCGAAGGGTGGAGGTAAAACCGGTACAAAGTTAAGGTGGTTTAATGATTTTAGAGCTTTAGAGGATATAAAAAACGCTAAAGAAGAAGCTTTTAGTAAAAACTGGGAAACAGTAGATTACGTTGTAGCTATCTCGCCTGAAGGTCAGAGAATGAAAATGGGGGCAAAGGAGTACGCGGAAAAGTTTAAAAAGAATTCTAAATGGAGTATAGAACCAGGGCATAGACTTCCAGGTGAAATAGATTTAAAATGGCAACTTAAGGAGCGACCAGGTGATTCAGAGAAGGTAAAACAAAAAAAGAGAGATTTACAAACTAGAAACGAAGAGACTTATCGAATATTTGAAAGCATGCTTAGGCGTGCGGAGGGTAAAATGGATTTAAATGATCCCGTAAAAGGACAACACATCTTAGACCAAAAAATGAAAGCCACTAAAAAATGGTTTAAAAACGAACTTGGGGTTGACGTTAAAGTGGCGTGGGGTGATAACAAGACCATGGGTAACAAAAGAGCTTCATACCAAAGACAGAAGGACGGTGAAACTGGAAAAATAAACGATAAAAAAGTATTAGTTACATTCAACGTAGATAGGTTGTCCGCGGGACTAATGCCACATGAAATTGGGCACGCTGGACTAGAAGCTTTGTTTACTAACAACGCTAGATTTAAATCTGATTTTTTAATCACCATGGGTAACATCGCTAAAAAAGTTAAAATAGGGAAAATAGACGGTAAAGACGTAACTCTCTACGATAAAATGGTAGAAAAAAACGGCAGTTGGGATGTTCACAATAGAACTTGGGAGAACAATAGAATAGCTGAACATGAGTTGTTCACGTATCTAGCCCAAGAATTAGCTAAGGTTGATAATTTAGCCCAATTAAAAAACTCTAGCACCTTTGGGGCGTTGAAAAATTTAATCAACAATAAACTTGGAAAAGAGATGAAAGTTGAATACGATCTCAAAGTAGAAAGTGAAGTAGTTAGATTTTTTGGGGACTATATAGAATCTGTAAACAAAGGAAGTAATATTTTAGGTAAGGGCAAAGGAGGTTTAAAACACCTAAACGACATGATTGATCGTTGGGGAACTCACGAGACAAAAGAATTAAGAAAAGAAGACGCAGAAAAACTTAGAGAAGCTTGGGCGGAGGAATTAGGAAGTCCAGAGGCTCCCGCTACAACGTTAGAATCAAACGTTGAAATGACTAAGTTAATGAACAGAAACAAGGTCCTAGCAGAAGCCAAAAGAAACAACAAAAACAAATGGCCTAATAAGGCGGCTGAACAAGAATTTAATGAAAATTTAACAAAGTGGAAGGAATATAAATCTCTTGCCGAACAACCAAAGACTTATAAAAAAGATAGAAGTAACGATGAGATAGCTGAAGAAAACACGAGATTAACTAAGGTTGTTGAAACGTTGTTAGAGCAATCTAAAGTATCAAGAATAAAACATCTTCCAGATGGACCGATAAAAGATAACTTAATAGCTAATTTAGCCGCAAACAACGTAGGGGCAACTAAAAAAGCTGCGGATGCAATTATATTTAAAGCTGAAAAAAGAAAAACCTTTGAAGAGGTTCCGTCAAGAGCTGATTTAATTCAAGAAGCAGAAGTACAATTACTAATGCTAACAAGAAATTACAACCCAAAACTTAACGATGCGTTCGGGGCTTATGTACAGAGTAAGGACTTTGGGTTAATGAGAAAACTTGAAACTATCCGAAAGAAAGTTGTTAAGGGAGGTGTGAAAGGAAAAAAGGTAGGTACAGACGAAATGAAAGGTCAGTTTACCGAACAGAAAGATTTTGATATTAAGGGTGATTACGCAGGAAATCCAAACCGTTTAATATTAAGAAATGAAATATTTAAAACTGGAGAAATAAAAACATCTATAAACAGGGAGGGTGAAAAAATAGAAACAGAAGTAATAGATACCAAAAAACAAAAAGAAATAGTTGACGAATTACACAATAGTTTTAATAAACTTGCTACTGAACAGATAGTAGAAACCAATTTCACTAATATTAGAGATTTTCACGCTAAGTTTAGTGGTGAAAAACCGCACAAAATATTCACCGCGCTTAACAAGGCTAATATCGATAAAATAGTTGGTAAGAATAAGGTTGATCATGTAGGTAATAAGTGGGATTTACTTTATCGTATAATGAGCGAAAACAACGTTGTTGAAATGTCTGGGGTAAAAGCTAAAAAAGGAGTTAAAGGAGAAGAAGGTAGATCTATAGAAATTAGAGAAAGAATATTAAATGCTAAAAACTCGAAGGGACAAGAGTTGTTTGAGCGTACTGGAAAAAGAACAAAAGAAGACGCTACTGGATCTTCTGTAGAAATACGAGAAAAAGCTAGTATTCCAAACAATAATAAAGGAAAAGAGATGTTTTTAGATTTCCTAAGTATAGAGGTTGTAAAAAACGAAATACAACAACCAGATGGTAGTTACATAGATGGGTACAGATGGAAAAAAGGCACTACAGCTACTCAAAAATTAACCGTTGATGCTCTTCTTCAAGAGGCATACGGAAGAAACTTTGTAGCACAAGAAATGGTAACATGGATAAAAGAAAACTATAAAAACAAACCTGAGTTACAGCAAGTTATGGCTGAGGGACAAATTATAGGTAGACTATCAGGTGGCTCTTCTAAACGATTCTCTGAAGAACTAAACAACCAAACACCATCTAATCAAATTGAGTTTTTAAACCAATTAAAAACTGAAAGATTTGCCGCTATGCTTAATGAGAATAGAAAAAATATTGGTAATAACGAAAAAGCAATTATCAAAACAGTAAAAGATCATTTTGAATGGGTTGGAGATAAGCATAGTATATCCAAAGAAGATTTAACAAAAATAGCAAAAGATTTATATAAAGAATTCCAACATGCTCCGAATGTAAAACAGAAAATGCTTGTTCAAAAAGCTGTTAAAACTATAGAGTTTACTAATATTTTAAATAATATAGTAGGTAGATCCAAAGGAGTTGATGGTAAATCATTATCTGCTTATGACGTAGCGAAAGAATGGAAAACCAAAACTGGGATATACAGAACGCAAGACGCTTCTAGAAAAGTAATAAAACAATTAATTAAAGAGCTTGGAGTTGGAGTTGAAAATTTATTAATTACAGGAGAATCTGGAGGAGCTGGAGTTGGTTACTCTCCAAGTATGAAGGGATTGGAAGCTGGTAATTTTGGTAAGTTTAAAATAAGAAAAGGTAAAGAAGTTTTTGTTAGTCAAAACAGACACGCTATATATGAATCAGCGGCAGATTTTAGAAAGATGATAGAGAGCGTTGAAATTGAATTACTACAAGAAGGAATGGGTAAGAATGCGGATTTCAAACTAAAAGAATTTAAAGTTAAACAAAGTGAATCTGATAATGTTGGTGTAAAAAAAGAAGTATTAAAAGCGGTTGAAGGTGACGGTAAAGCATGGGATCAAAAAGGTGTAGATAAGATTAATAAAAACGCAAGCCAAAACAACAAAGCGTTATTACGTTCTGCTGAAATAATGAGAGATCTTTATAAAAAAGGCGAGATAGATCATAATCAAGCTAGATCTTGGGTTGAAATGCATTTTGCAGGCATGAGATCATTAGGTAAAAAGTCAGCTGGACTAGCGCTGTTACCTAACATGTCTCCAAAGCAGGTGAGGGAGATATATGGATCGGAAGCTAAAAATTACGTATTAGAGCATTTAACTCCAGCCCAATACGTTAAAGCTAGGATGTATGATTATATTTTAAATGGAGGAGCTAAGAAAACCGCTTTAGAATTAACGTTAAAGGATTATCACACAACGATTATACCGGAGAAATTAGATAAAATGGTGAACGAACTAGCTAAGACAGATATGCCAAGTAGTCATTTACCTGGTATGGATCCGATGATGCGTTATTACGACATGTTCCATTCTTCTGATTTTAACTTTGGGTTTAAAAACGTTATGTTTGGTAAGAATAATTTACAAAAAACATATGATTTCCATCCAAATCTAAGCGTTAAAGAAAAAGCTCAAAGAAATCAACTACTTGGAGAGCAATACAGAAAAACTCTTACTGAATTAGGGTTAAATGAAGGTGCTTCTAAATTGAACTCTGAGAATTTAAACCATATAAAAAACGCTCAAAAAGCTATAGCCAACGGGAGAAAAACTGACGCAAAGAAAAAAGGAATGAGCACGTGGGATTTTGACCACACTTTAGCTATGACAAAGTCTGGAGTTAGGGCTAGAATACCAAACGCGGATGGAACACCTAAGCCAAGTAGAAAAGTTGTGTTCTTAGCTGGTGGTGCTGGTAGTGGAAAAGGTAACGTTATTAGTAAATTAGAATTAAAAAAGCAAGGATTTAAAATCGTTAATTCTGATATATCTTTAGAGTGGTTGAAAAAGAATTCGGGATTACCAGAGAATATGAATGATTTCACTAGCGCACAAAGAAGTAAACTAGGTTCCCTGCAACATCAAGCTAGAGGTATATCTAAAAGAAAGATGATGAAATACCAAGGTAACGCCGATGGAGTTGTTGTTGATGGTACTGGTGGATCAATCAAGTCTATGGAGAGTCTCGTTAAGGAGTTTAAAGAAAAAGGATATGATGTAAGTATGTTATTTGTGGAAACGTCTTTAGAAACAGCCTTAGCAAGAAATAGAAATAGAAAAGAAAGATCTTTACTGGATAAGATTGTAGAGAAAAACCACGAAGCGGTTCAAGGGAATAAGGGAGGTTTCATGGAGATGTTTGGGGAAAGATTCATGGAAGTTAAAACCGATAATTTAAAACAAAAAAGTCCTATGCCTAAGGATTTAGTCGACAAGATGAACGACTTTGTTAGTGGTTATGAAAAAATAAGATTAGACGCTGAGCAATTTGCAACCGAAGGAAAAGGTATATTAGAAAAAGGTGGTGAGTTTGATTTCGCAGAATTTAACGTTGTAACAGAGGGTTCTAAAGGACCTTTCTTCCAAAAAGCATTAAAGAGAGCTAAGAAGTTTGGGAATAAAGATATGTTTGTTTTAACTGCTCGCCCATCGGAAGCGCAGATACCAATATATGAATTTTTGAAATCTCAAGGATTAGAAATACCTTTAGAAAACATAAAAGGATTAGGTAATAGCACTGGAGAAGCGAAAGCACTGTGGATGTTAGAGAAGTTCGCGGAGGGATACAACGACATGTATTTTGCTGATGATGCGATGCAAAACGTAAAAGCCGTTAGGGACGTCTTAAATAAACTTGATATTAAATCTAAAGTACAGCAAGCGAAAAGAATTGAAAAAGAAATCGATCCTAAAATCAAGGAAAAAACATCTATAGAAAAAGTTAAAGACGTAAATAGATTAGATTCACCCGAGACGTACGACAATATTTTATATTCTAAAAATCATAGAGCTGAGTATGAGAAAACAATAGCAAAACACCGTCTAGATTTAGTAAAATCTAAAATGGTTTCTAAATCCGTAGACGAAATGTTTGATCTTGTAGAATCTCTTAACGTTCCTGAAAATAAAAAGAGAAAATACGAGCAGATAACTACTAAGTGGTTAGCTACAAGTAATATAAAACCAAAAGAAGATGCGTATAAGATAAAAGACGCCGTAGAATTAGCTGAGAAGCATAAAGAAGATATATTTTCTTACAGAAATCCTAATGAGATTATAGAAAAATACGCTGGCAAAGCTAAAGCAAGACCTACAGATCCTAACACCGTGAAGGAGTTCGCTAAAGGTGCGTCTGTAAATAAAAAACATGGTATCACAGAACACGTTGTTGAAAACACTAAAGAAGGTATGATGTCGGTTAGAAAAGTAGTAGATACACATTGGGGACCT
>Ga0208299_1000897_pt1 | contig 24389 bp, 20 predicted proteins | sample 15_taG_FD_184089 | JGI IMG/M metagenome (GOLD analysis project Ga0208299, IMG submission 184089) | Marine viral communities from the Subarctic Pacific Ocean - 15_ETSP_OMZ_AT15312 metaG (SPAdes) (version 2) | ecosystem: Environmental > Aquatic > Marine > Oceanic | place: Pacific Ocean | collected...
CGCCGATGCCATCAATGTCGAGCGCCTTGCGGGAGACGAAATGCTTCAGTCGCTCGACTGCCTGCGCCGGACAGACGAGCCCGCCCGTGCAGCGACGGCGCACATCGGCCTCGCCCTTGTCGTCGATTTCGCGCACAGCGGCCGATCCACAGACCGGGCACGTGTCCGGCATATGCCAGACCTTGCCGCCGCCATCCTGCACCACGCGCAGGACTTGCGGGATGACATCCCCTGCCCTCTGGATTTCGACCGTATCGCCGGGTTTCACGCCAAGGCGTTCAATTTCGTCTTCATTGTGAAGCGTTGCATTCGAAACCACGACGCCGCCAACCGTAACCGGGGCCAGGCGCGCGACCGGCGTCAGCGAGCCTGTGCGGCCGACCTGAATGTCGATAGCATCAAGCAGGGTCGTTGCCTTCTCGGCAGGAAATTTGTGTGCGATGGCCCAGCGTGGGTGGCGACTAACGAAACCTAATCTGTGTTGTAGTTCGAGGAGATCAACTTTGTAGACAACGCCATCAATATCGTAAGGCAGTTCTGGCCTTTGCTCCTCGATTATTCGATATGCGCGCAAGATATCTTCTACTGAATCTGCAAGCGTCGTAAGCGGGTTGGTCTTAAACCCCCAAGACGCAAACTTCTTCACCGCCTCAAATTGAGAAACTGCAAAAGACGAACTTTCTGACGCCCAAGCGTACGCAAAGAAGCTCAGTGGCCGAGAGTTGGTAACCTGCACGTCTAGCTGTCTTAAACTGCCCGCCGCAGCATTTCGGGGGTTTGCAAAAGTTTTTCGACCCGCGGCTTCTTCTCTTCTATTGAGCTCATTGAAATCATGTTTCGACATGAAAACTTCGCCCCGAATTTCTATTGAGTCGGGCCAACCGCTACCTCTCAAATGCTCGGGGACGTCGCCAATAGTTGCGACATTGGCAGTTACGTTTTCTCCAACGTGGCTGTCTCCACGGGTCGACGCGCGCACAAACTCACCCTTCAAGTAAAGCAGGCTAACCGACAATCCGTCTATCTTAGGGTCCACCGTAAACGCGACCGGCTCATCTCTTCGCAGACTCAAAAACCTCCGAACTCTGTCTACAAAGTCGTACACGTCCGCATCGGAAAAAATATTGTCCAAAGACAGCATCGCAGCGCCGTGTCGGACTTTCCCAAATCCATCACGTGGAGTTGGTCCAACGCGCTCCTCTGGGTCTTCCTCCCATTGGATTCTCAGCTCTTTTCCGAGTAATATTACCAGTTTTCTAAGTTCATCGAATTCTCCATCCGAAAGTGGAGAATCTTGGGTGAAGTTATATCGGTCATCCGCATCGATGTAGAACCGGTAAAGTATGCGTGCTGCATCTCTTAAACGTTCCACTAGGCTCGGTCGCTTAGATAAAACTTGCTGTTCTAGTTCCGCGAAGTCGTGGCAATTGAGACAATAATTACTCGTACTCCGAAAGGTCCCAACGACGCGCTTTCTCTCATCGGGCGAAAGTTTATCGATCGCAGATTCGATCGTCCCCTGGAACACTTGGGGGTAAAAAAGCCTAATCGCAGGCAAATGATCGCGATTTCGAACTCTTCTCTCGCTCATGCACCCTCCAACAACCTCCCGGCGGCTGCGCGGGCCTCAGCGGTAACTTCGGCGCCTGACAGCATTCGGGCAATTTCTTCCTGCCTGCTGCTGTCATCTAGCCCGCGTATGCGTGAGCCGCCAGCCCCATCCTGCTCCTTCTCCACAAGCCACTGGGCTGAAGCGGACGCGGCCACTTGCGGGCTGTGCGTGATGGCGAAGACCTGCCGGGCCTGACCCAGCGAGATCAGGCGTTCCCCGATCGCAGCCGCCACCGCACCGCCGACGCCCTGATCCGCCTCGTCAAAGATCAGCGTCAGCGCAGAGCCTGCTTCGGCGAGGGCGCATTTCAGGGCGAGCGAGACGCGGGCAAGTTCGCCGCCGGACGCAATCTTGCGCAACGGGCCAAAACCCGCGCCCGGATTGGTCTCGGCATCAAATTCGACCCAGTCGATTCCGTTCGGGCCGCCCTCCCCCTCTGCCAGCGGCGTGATCGCAACCCGGATCACCGAGCGGCCGAGTTTCAGCGGCTTCAGCTCGCGCGCGATGGCTTTTTCCAATTGCGACGCGGCCGCCTGCCGGGCGTCGCTTAGCTTGCCCGCCGCCTGATGCCAGTCGGCCCGGGCAGATGCTTCAGCCTTGCGGGCAGCAATCAGCGCGTCTTCGCCCGCTTCAACCAGGTCGAGCCGATCACTCAATGAGGTGAGCATGTCTGGCAGGAGATCGGGATCGCAGCCATGCTTCCGGCCCGCGGCCCGCAAGGCGAACAGCCGCGCCTCGGCGCCGTCCAGTTCAGCAGAATCATGATCGACAAGCCGTTCGAGCTGGCTGATCGCGCCTGCTGCTTCGCGCGCTTCAATCAAGGCCCGCTCGACTGCTTCGGCGGCGGCACGTGCGGCAACCGGCAGCGTGTCCTGAGAGGATTCAAATCCCGGCAAGCGGCAAATCCGTTCGGTGGCACGCGCCGCCTTGGACAAGGCATCTTCCACGCCGGACTTTTCCAACACATTTTCGGCTTCACGCACGGCCTCGGTGACGCGTTCCGACTGCATCAACAGGGTCCGACGCTCTGTCAGGATGGCGGCTTCGCCTTCCTGCGGATTCAAGCTGGAGAGCTCGGCCACAGCCTCGGCCAGCCATTCGCGATGTTCGATGGCTTCGGCATGCGCGTCTTCAAGTTCCTGACGCCGGGCGCTGGCCTCCGCCATCGCAGCATGAGTGGCCGCGCACATGTCCAAAAGCTTTTCATTGCCTGCAAACTGGTCGAGCAAACGGCGGTGAGATGATGGCTTCAGCAGGGTGGAGGCCGCGTGCTGGCCGTGAATCTCGACCAAGAGGTCCCCGATCTCCGACAGGAGCGCCGCGCTGACCGGCTGGTCATTGAGAAAGGCACGCGCGGGGCCGTTGCGGCGGATCACGCGTTTCATGGTCAGGGTCTCGTCCGGCGAAGCGTCAATGCCTGCTTCGGCCAGTGCAGACCAGACTGGATGGCTGACCGGGGGCGAAAACTCAACCGCCACACTCGACTGGTCCTGCCCCGCCCGGATCATCCCACGGTCGGACCCGTGCCCCATCGCAAGCGACAGGGCATCGAGAATGATGGACTTGCCCGCCCCGGTCTCCCCGGTCAGCGCCGTAAACCCGGCGCCCGGTTCGATGTCCAGGCGGTCAATCAGGACGAAATCACGTATCGACAATGAAAGGATCATGGCCAGTCTCCAAGACTCTACTGGCCATGTTTATCATTGGAACAAAACCGGAACAAGTACGATTTTCAGGGACGCTCAAGTATCCCCACGCTACACGTCAAGCTTTGCGTGGAGCGGCTTTTCGAGTTTTGCCGGTCCTGATATCATCATTGAAGCTCCCATTCTTTTAAGAACACTCGCAGCGTTACCGGTGAAGCATCAGGCCTCGTTGCCTTCGCTACTACGTCCACTGCACCTTTCCAAACGATAGCTCCTGATCTTTCATTATTTGCAGTCCGGTCCGCTCCAGTGACGCCCCAACCGGTTGGGACCACATCTATCTGCCAATATCGGCTATCGGGCTCTACTTCCATCTTCACGAATGCGCATGCGTTTTCTGGCGCCCCCTTCACCTCGACACGCTCTCTGATCTCCGCGGATGTATCCTTCAGACGCATAGCGATTAGTAGTTTGGGTGTGTGCTCAATGTACAGGTTATCTTCCCACGTTCCTTCATGTGCGCACCTAGCGTTGGCCTCCCCGATTGCCTGAAAGCCCGCAACTATCAACCCAACCAGAAATACCACCGAGCCCACGACGACAGCGACAATCATATTTCCCATTGCGGCGCCTACGATCTCCCCCGATGCACCCAGATATGCAACTAAGAGTGTGGCAACTGCGCCCGAAAGAAATGCTGAAACAACGTTTGTGACAAAGGATCTGCGCGCCCGCGCCCACCAGCACTCGCTGAAAGCACGCCACCACTGCTGCGCCTTAATCGCGCGCCTATGCCACTTCTTGCCGTCCATACGAGGACTCCGAATATGACGTTTTTCATATCAGATTCCCCTGCTGACCCTAAGGGGATATATGAATGCTGATTGTCACCAGCTATAAGACGAAAAGTGTGAGTCAGACACATCGAGTTTAAACACAGTTCCATTCGGGACTGATTGCTCCAGAACGCTGACAGCCTCTTTCGCGCTGCAGATGAACACTTCATACGATTCTTGCGCTTTTGACGGACGCAACGAAAAAGTTTTATCCCTATACTGACTTAATGTTTTCTGGACAGTATGCTCGATAAGTCCAGCATTTTTAATTGGTCCAGCGGTCGCCAACATAACCCAATCATCAGCGCCTCCATATTTCTCCGAGACCAGGTTCGCCGTGCGCTGACTAAGATTTTCTGTAACTCCAATCTTTACTCTTTTACATTTTCTGCTGCCAGCGACATACACAATCGACGTTTTTGAGTGCCTCCGAGCATAGGCGATTTTTGAGGTATCGCATTGAATACAGTGACCATTCCTTGTTCTCAAAGTATGCCCGGCCGCCCGGCATTCAGTGACACCATAGGCAAACTTTTTACCAAGTTCTTTCATTTTCCTTTTCCGCTCCGCGCTCGAAGAGCAGCCGGACGCATTAAATATCTCTGCGACGGGAATTCCGTGCTGAGTCAGAAATGAAATCTGCTCTGCGGTGAGTTGGGCCATAACGTTTCCTCCAACCACTAGTTGGTAAACGTATCTCCCGAAATGGTTAACTATAACCTACTTCCGCGTAACCTAAAGCGGCATGCAGGTTGCGCGCAACCAGTCCTTTACCGGGCCATCCAGACGATCAGACAACAATTCGTAGACTTGCGCGTGATAGGCATCGACCCAGTCCCGCTCGTCCTTGGTCAGATGAGCCAGATCGATCAGGTCCCGCGCGAGGGGCGCAAAGGTCAGGCATTCAAAGCCATACATGTCGAGTTCGCCACCTTCGATGGCCGCCGGTGGCGTGACATATTGAAGGTTCTCGATGCGGATGCCGTACTGTCCGGCGCGGTAGTAGCCCGGCTCATTCGAGACGATCATGCCGGTTTCCAGCGGCACGGAATTCCACGCCTTGGCAATGCGCTGCGGGCCTTCATGGACGCCGAGATAGACGCCGACCCCATGGCCGGTGCCGTGCTGGTAGTCGAGCCCGGCCTGCCAGAGCGCATGGCGCGCGAGAATGTCGAGATGGGTTCCGGTCGTGCCTTTCGGAAAGCGCACCATGGCCAGCGAGATATGCCCCTTCAGGACCAGCGTGTAGTGACGCCGCATGTCCGCGCTCGGATCACCGATGGGAACCGTACGCGTCACGTCTGTCGTGCCGTCCAGATACTGGCCGCCACTGTCGACAAGATAGAGGCTGCCACGTTCCAGCTTTCGGTTCGAGGCTGTCGAAACGCGGTAATGCGGCAGCGCGCCATTCGGGCCGGCACCGGAAATTGTCGGGAAGGACAAATCGTTCAGGCCGCCAAGGTTTTCGCGGAATTCCTCCAGCTTGATGGCGGCGTCGATCTCGGTGATCTCGCCGCTCTGCGCGTCCGTATCAAGCCAGTGCAGGAAGCGCGTCAGGGCCACGCCATCACGAAGATGGGCGGCGGCCGAGCCTGCGAGTTCCGCGTCATTCTTGCAAGCCTTGGGCAGAGCCACCGGGTCGCGTTGGCGTACAGGCGTTGCACCAGCCTGTTCGAGCTGGTCAAAGAACCAGGCTGAGGCCACATCCGGATCAACGCTGACCGTCTTGCCTTTCAGGTCTGAAAGGCCCTTTTCGAGATCGGCCAACGGGCGCAGAGTGACACTGTTGCCAAGATGCTGGCGGAGCGCGTCGGACACTTTCACTTCATCAAGGAAGAGGTCAGCTGACCCGTCTGCGAACAGAATGGCGCGGCCGAGCGGCAGCGGCGTGCAGCTGACATCACCGCCGCGAATGTTGAAAGCCCAGGCGATGGACGCCGGCGACGTGATCACAGCCGCGTCGAGCTTTTCGGCTTTGAGATCGTGGCCAATCTGCACGCGCTTTTCGTCATGCGCGACGCCTGCAAATTTTACCTCATGCGGCACGACGAGCGCGGCGGGCTGGTCTGGCCGGTCGGCCCAGGCGAGGTCGATAGGATTGTTCGCGACGCTGACCAGTTCAGCGCCAGCCGCCTTGGCGGCCGTGCCCATGGCCGCGACATCGTTCGGGCTCATCAGTTTCGGGTCATAGCCGATGCGCTTGCCGGTCATGTCCTGCGATTTGAGCCAGCCGAACGGGCCGGGCTCCGGCACAGCCTGAACTTCCCAGAGATCCGGGTCGGTCTGGTCAGCGACCTGTAGCGTGTAGCGGCCATCGGCGAAGATCACCGCGCGGTCTGTGAAGACGAATGCAGAACCGAACGAACCGGTAAACCCGCTCACCCAAGCCAGGCGCTCATTGGCGTCAGGCAGGTATTCGTTCTGGTATTCATCATCATGCGGAACATAAAGGCCGTCGAGGCCCTGCGCGGAAAGCTGTTCGCGAACGAGGGGCAGATGCGCCCGGCCGTCCTGCGGACCGCCCTTGATATCAAATGTCTGTCTCATGTCCCCTACTTAGTGCGAAAGCGTGGTTTTGACCATAGAAAGCCGCATCGTTGCTATGCATTTATTCATGCTATTTTCCGCTTTTCTATGCTTTTTTGTTTATGCTTTTACGCTACATAGCGCCCACACAAAAAATTGTGCGCCGCACAATACAAAAAGAGGGACGCACTATGAGACGTCAAAACACAATTACTGCGCCAGAAATGGCAATCCTCAACGGCCAGGGCCGTTCGCTGATGGTCAACGAGATGGCTGAGCCAGCCTTCGTGAACGCGCTGCAGAGCGCCGAAAGCCAGCGTCCGCAAATCCTGGCACGCCGTTCTGCGCGCTGGGCGCGCCGCGCCGCTTACTGATCCTGCAGGGCTTAACCCGGCTTCCGGAACACCAGCGTCGACCACCCGTCTTCGCGAATACGTGTCTGGAAGTCGAGCCCGCGGGACGCAAAGGCGTTCCGGACTGGCGGCGCTTGGTGGTGCAGCAGTCCTGACAGGATAATTGTGCCGCCCGGCGCCGTGAGAGACGCAATATCCGGTGCGAGCCCGATCAGGGGCCGCATCAGGATGTTCGCAAACACGGTGTCATACGGCCCGCCCTGACGAATGCGTGGCGTGTTCGCACCGGTGACATGCAAGGCGGTGAAGCCGTTGACATGATTCTTGCGGGCATTCTCATTCGCCACACGCACGCTATCGAGATCGATATCCGTACCGATCGCCGAGGATGCCCCCGCCTTCAGAGCAGCAATCGCCAGAACGCCGGAGCCCGTGCCAAGGTCAAGCACCTTGCCGATGGACCGGCGGCGGCGCACATCATCCAGCGCCAGCAAGCATCCGAGCGTCGTGCCATGATGGCCCGTTCCAAACGCAGGGCCGGCCTCGATCAGCACGGAAATCTTTCCCGGTGACTGGCGCGCAAGGGCGTGGCTGCCCGCTACAACGAACGGTCCGGCCTTGACCGGTGGCAAGCCTTCGAGTGACAGCGTCACCCAGTCTTGCTCGATCACCTGTTCGATCCGCGCGACAAGATCCGGCGCGGCTTCTTCGATAATGACAACGCAGGCTTTGGCGTCTTCGAGCGTTTCCGCGAACGCATCGAGCCGCCAACTGGTCCGGCTGTCCTCCTTGGCATCAACCGCGCCCGCTGGCGACGGATCGGCCCAGGCCAGCGCATCCCACGCCGTTTCAACTGGCGCCCGCGCGCCTTTTGCACTTATCTGATACATGAGCGGCGCTTAGCAGGCGGATGATTTCTTGGGAAGGACACAAAGATGGTGCGGATATCTCTCATGGCAGTTGCCATCGGCATCTCCTTGTTGGGCGCTTGCGAAACAGCGCCCGATCCGAGCCCTGCCCCCGCCTCCGAGATGGTAGACGCTCCGGCCCCTGTGGCGCCATGGCGTGAGGTGGCCCCTGAAAATCTTGTGGTCCTGAAAACGGTGACAGGGGATGTCATGATCGAACTCGCCCCTGAGGCAGCCCCCAAACATGTGGCACAGTTTCGTGAGGCGATCCGGAGCAATCTCTATAATGGCGAATATTTCTATCGCGTGATCGATGGCCATGTGGCGCAGGCAGGACTCGAATTCGAACACCTTCTGGAAGATTGGGCCGAGCTACCGCTGGAAGCCGAGCGGGCCGTGGACGCAGACGGCTTCGTGCCCCTAGGCAATGAGGACCTGTTCGCCGGTCAGGTGGGCCACCGGAATGGCTTCGCAGTTGGCCGAGAGAGCGGACAGGAATGGTTACTGCATTGTCCCGGCGCCCTTGGCATGGCGCGCAATTCCCCGCCGGAGACCGGCTCGACCGAATTCTTTGTTCCCATCGGCCAGCGCCGGTATCTTGATCGGAACTATACGATATTTGGCCGGGTCATTTCGGGCATGGCCCATATCAACCGACTGGAACGCGTGGAGCCTGTGCAGGAGGACAAGATAGAATCCTTCCAGAATCCGGACACATCCGAAAAAGCATTTGCGGCGCGCGCGCAGGCCCTCTCAGCCAATGAGATCTTGTCTGTCGGGCTCGCGGCTGACATGCCCGAAAGTTTGCGCCCACGCTGGGAAGTCATGGCAACGCCCGGCGCAGAATGGGAAGACCTGAAGACCTCCAAACGCGATTACAGCATCTATGATGCCTTTGTGGTTACACCTCCAAAACGCGTGGATATCTGCACACTCCCTGTCCCTGCGAGACAGGTGCTCGTTGATTGACGAACCGTTCGAGCTTCGTCAGAAATGACGAAAAAACGGGGAGTGAAATGCTGAAATCAATAAAAGGCGCTGCACGCGCAGGCTTAGTTGTGGCCGCCATCGGGGCACTTGCCCTGCCCGCCCATGCCGATACCGGAGACACAGCCTGGATCCTGACCGCCACGGCGCTGGTCCTGTTCATGACCCTGCCGGGACTTGCCCTGTTCTATGGCGGCCTCGTTCAAGCGAAGAATTTGCTTTCCATTTTCATGCAGTGCTTTGCCATTGCTTGCCTAGTCAGTCTGGTCTGGCTGGTGTGTGGATATTCCATCGCTTTCGGTCCGGGCGCGACGGGCTATCTCGGCGGGTTCGCGAAGAGCATGCTTGCAAACGTCACCGGCGCGCCACTCGACGGGCAGACCATTCCCGAACCCTTGTTCTTCATGTTCCAGATGACCTTTGCCATCATCACCCCGGCGCTGATTGTCGGCGCGTTCGTGGAGCGCGTGAATTTTGCGGCTGTGCTGATCTTTTCCGCGCTCTGGCTCGTGCTCTGCTACGCGCCTGTTGCCCATTGGGTCTGGGGTGGAGGCTGGCTGGCCCAGCAAGGCGTGATCGATTTCGCAGGGGGTATCGTGGTGCACACGACAGCCGGCATCTCCGCACTCGTCTTCGCACTGATGCTGGGACGTCGTAGCCATTTTCCGAAGGATATGCGTCCGCCCCACAGTCCGGGATTCGTGATGCTTGGCGCGGCCATGCTCTGGGTCGGCTGGTTCGGCTTCAATGCTGGCTCGGCCCTCGGTGCCAATGATGGCGCGGCGCAGGCCATGTTGGTCACACACATCTCGGCCGCCACAGCATCACTTGTCTGGATGCTGATCGAATGGGTCAGCTTTCGCAAACCCACACTCGTCGGCATCGCAACCGGCATGGTCGCAGGCCTCGCGACGATCACCCCAGCGGCGGGATCCGTCGGCCCGGTCGGTGCCATCATTATCGGCATCCTGGCCGCAGGCGTCTGCTACGCAGCCGTTGGCTTGATCCGGCAACGTCTGAAGATCGATGACAGCCTCGACGTGTTCGCCGTGCATGGCGTTGGCGGTATTCTCGGCAGTTTGTTGATCCCATTCCTCGCAGCCGCAGGTCCGCTGGCGCCGGGACTGGAGATGTCCACCGGTGCGCAGTTTGGTGTGCAACTGCTCGGTGTAGCAGTCGTCGCCGTTTATTCGGCCATCATGACCGGAGCGATCCTGTTCGTCATCAAGCTGTTCATTCCTTTGCGGGTTTCTACCGAGGATGAGGAGAATGGCCTCGACTCAGCAACTCATGGTGAGTCCGCCTATCACTTCTGAATGGTATCGCGGCGGCGCGCTTGACAGGCGCGCCGCAGCAAACCACGGCTAGGGCAATGACCGATACGCCCCCCTTTGAAACGAGTGATAATCTTTCAGGCCTGCCGGAGATCCGCCATGGATTCTTTGGCCGAAAGGGCGGTGTTTCGGGTGGTCTCTATACCAGTTTGAATGCCGGGGAAGGCTCAGGGGATGTGCCCGGCGCCGTCGCGACCAATCGCGAGCGAATCCGCACCGCCATGTCCGCGCGCGCGCTGCTCTCCTGCTACCAGATTCATTCAGCCGATGTGGCACATGTCACCGAACCGTGGAGCGTGCGCCCGGAGGCCGATGCGATGGTGACGAAAATTCCGGGAATCGCCCTGTGCATCCTGACGGCCGACTGCACGCCGGTTCTGTTTGCCGATGCCAAAGCGGGCGTGATTGGTGCGGCGCATGCGGGCTGGAAAGGCGCCATCGGAGGTGTGCTCGACACCACTGTTGCGGCGATGATTGAACTTGGCGCCGAAGCTGGCCGGATTCGCGCAGCCATTGGTCCCACGATCCAGCAGGCAAGTTATGAAGTCGGCCCCGAATTCCGAAACACTTTCCTGGACGCCTCCCCCCATAACGCGGCCTTGTTCTTGCCTGGCAAGGGAGACCGGTTTCAGTTCGACCTGCCGGGCTATTGTCGACAAAGGCTGGATGGGCTCGGCGTCCACAGCGTTCACGACACCGGGCTGGACACATGCGCGCTGAAAGACTCCTATTTTTCCAACCGGCGGCGCAATCAGCGGGGCGAGCCAGACTATGGCCGAAATGCCTCAGTCATCATGCTTGCGCTGTAATTTTCTGAAAAAGTCGTAAGAGTCCGGTTGCGACTCGCCGCCCTATGTTACAAAAGCGACACCAATTGGGCAGCACGGGCGCTCCATCATGAAACTGCTTTCCTGCAACGCAAACCGGCCATTGGCGGAAGCCATCGCCGATTATCTTGACACGCGCCTGACGCGGTCTGAGGTGAAGACCTTCTCGGATCAGGAAATATTTGTCCGCATCGACGAGAATGTCCGCGGCGAAGATGTCTTCGTGATCCAGTCCACGTCCTACCCCGCCAATGACAATCTGATGCAATTGCTGATCTGCATGGACGCGCTGAAGCGCGCCTCGGCCCGTCGCATCACCGCCGTCATCCCCTATTTCGGCTATGCCCGGCAGGATCGTAAAACGGATGGTCGTACGCCCATCTCCGCCAAGCTGGTCGCAAACCTGATCTGCAGCGCGGGCGCCGACCGCGTATTGACCGTCGATCTGCATGCCGGCCAGATTCAGGGCTTCTTCGATATTCCAACAGACAACCTGTTCGGCAGCCCCGTCATGGTCGATGACATCAAGGAGCGCTACGGGAACAAGGATCTCATGGTGGTCTCTCCGGATGTTGGCGGCGTGGTGCGCGCCCGCTCGCTGGCCAAGCGACTGGAGGCCGACCTTGCCATCGTCGACAAACGCCGCCCCGAAGCTGGCAAGTCAGAAGTCATGAACATTATCGGCGATGTGTCCGGCAAGCGCTGCATCATGCTGGACGATATGTGTGATTCCGGGGGCACGCTGGCAAACGCCGCCGCCGCCCTGAAAGAGCATGGTGCCAAATCGGTTTCTGCCTATGTCACGCATGGCGTGCTTTCAAACAATGCCGTTCAGAGGATCGAGAAATCGGTGCTGGACGAATTGGTGATGACCGACTCGATTCAGCCGTCCGAAGATGCGATCAAATCGGAATCTATCCGCATCCTGCCCATTTCCCCGCTATTGGGCGAAGCCATTCGCCGTATCGCGAACGAGGAAAGCGTTTCGAAACTGTTCGATCGCTAGGACTCACTAGTCGACTTCAGGCGCCAGCCGATTCACCAAATACCGGACCGCGCCGAGGATCAACAGGATGCTCGTCACCAGCAAACCCGCCAGCACAGCCATCAGCGTGGCAATGGCGTAATACGACATCACATACCAGTTCGTCGGGATATCTTCGAATTCCCCGATTGGAATGGATGAGAATGTCAAAAGCGCCACAGCGCTGCACAGGCTGATCGTGGCGAACCAGGCAATCATGCGAACGCGCTTGAACAACCAGATGCCGATGTCGGCACTACTGTTGTGCATCATCCCGAGCATGGTGAGCATAAGGGCAAGGATCGTGGCCGACGCGCTGGCGATAGCCGATCCGAAATAGAGGGACGAATCCGACAGCGCCTCCACAAGGCTCACCGCCTCGGATCGGGAATATATCTGACCGACGAACAGACGGTGGATTCCAAACAGGGCAAATGTCAGTACACCCCCAATGATTGGAGTGGATTTCCCGACCGGTTTGGGGTTTGCCATGATCGAGAATCCTCCTGACAGCCGACGCGCCTGCTATTAGACGCGTCGGCGGATCAGAAAGTTCCAAGCATCGTCATCCAGTCCGCGCTAGGCGATACAGAATTCCAGCGGATATGTGATGCCTTTGACGTCGACAGGCTTGCCTGCCTTATTGGTAAGCGGTTTGAACGTCGCGCCCTTCAGTGCTGCCGCCGAAGATTCGAAGACCGGATCGGTGCATTCTGCAAGTGTATTCTGTGGAACGCCATCAGCACCAAGATCGAACAGGACCATGCAGCCACCACTGAGTCGTTTCTTGGCCGCGTCGGCAGGATAGGATGGCCTTGGATGATTCACAGCCTCAGGCGTCCAGTTTGCATTTAGCGACAGGCCAGCAAGCTTGTTCTCGGCCTTGGATGCATCCAGCCTTGCCAACCAGACGGCAGACTTTTCGCGCGTGTCGGCCCAGTTTGCGATGACCTCGCAACCGCCAACTTCACCTCGGATCTCCTCAAAAGCCACATCGCGCTTGATTGGTGCCAGCGGTGCAGCCGGGATGGAGGCAGGCTTGGGCGCGGCATCCGGCACAGAAGCCGCGGGGGGCTGTGGAACCTTCGCGCCGGAATTTGTCGTGATGAACAGGGAGTCCGCCAGGATGAGCCCGGGCTCTGCCATCGGATCGACCGCCTGGCCTGCGCGCCAGACTTCAAGGTGCAGGTGTGGCCCGGTGGCTTGGCCGGACTGGCCCAGCGAGCCGATCACAGTACCTGCGGAGACGGATTCCCCCAGTGACACTTTGATATCTTTCAACTGCCCGAAGCGGAGCACAGTCTCACCCGCAGCGATTTCGACGAGATTCCCGTATCCATTTGTCATTTCTGCGCGGGTCACGATTGCTGAAGTCGGCGCATAGATCGGCTTGCCTTCTTCCTCTGCCAAGTCGACGCCCTGATGTTGTTTCAATTCGCCTGAGACAGGGTGTTTACGCACGCCAAAGGCGCTGGTCAGCTTCGCCTTGTCCAGCACGGCATGACTGTATGTAACCGCGTCGGTCGGCAGTGCGGCGGCGCCCCGGATCAGTGATCCCTGCGCCAAGGCGAGCGGGGTCGCGAGCGCCAGCGCTGCCGCGACTGCCAAGCCAAGACGTTTCGGCCGGTGGTGGGTCTCACTCAGGAGTTGGGTCAAGCGCATTTTGAGGGTTCCTTCTTTCTTGAGCGTGAATGCTGCAACCGGCAGGATGAGCGCAGGCCGGGCAAGACGCGCCACCTGGGTCAGGGCGCGAGCATAGGCGATCCGGTCACCCGTCAGCTCGGCGGTCTCTTCATCGACGATCGCCTCGCGCCAATAATCAAGGCGCTCGCGCATGGCCCAGGCAAAAGGAGAGAACCAGAATATGTCTGCGACCATACGGTCAAATGGGCGGGTCAGCAGGTCACCCCGCTTCAGGTGAACCAGTTCGTGCACGATGATTTGTGGTGTGTGTTGTTTCGAGATGAGCGCTGCCGGTATGAAGACGACCGGGCGCACGATACCGGCAAGGAACGGCGCCCCCTGCGGGATAACCCGCACATCCGGCACGCGCCGCAATCCAATCGCGTCGGCCCAGTGGCGAACCGGGCGGATGACCGGACGGGATGTCTGCTTCAGGCGCTGAAGTCTGGCCTGCCCCACAGCCCAACAGACCGCACGCACGAACCACCCGGCAACAAGCGCCCACAGCACCAGTGTCGCAACCGGCGGTATACGGAATTCTGTGGTAGATTCTTCAACAAAGACGGCATCAGACTGGACCGTCAGCGCATCCATGACCGGCAAGTCCGGCAAGGCCTGTGCGGCAACTTGAGTCAGACCCGGCATGAAAGCAGATGCCAGGAATGGTGCGAACATCAAAGCTGCTGCGCCGCGCCATATGGCCTGAGCCATCCTGGGTGAGGGTTTGAGCGTGCAAAGCACGGTGGCGAGCAGCCAGAGCGCCGCGCTCCAACCAAAGGCGAGTGCGATCAGTCCGAACAAGCTCATGCCTTGCCCTCCGTATCGGCCGCCGCCGCGTTGATGATGGCGTCGAGTTCGTCAAGTTCGGCATCGGAGAGGTGTGGACTTTCCGCAAACAAGGCCGCCGGCAACGGCCCGTCCATATCCAGAACCTGGCGGGCGAGATGACGGACCAATCCGCCCAATGTGGCGGTCCGGTCTATAGCGGCGGCATACACTGCGATGCCATGCATGTCCTGACGGCTGACCCAGCCCTTCTCTTCCATCCTAGCAATGACGGTGCGGGTCGTCGACGGCTTCCACCCCTGCCTCGGACCGATGGCATCATGCACCTCACGTGCGCTTTGCCGGCCATGTGACCAGAGATGTTTCAACACGCTGAGTTCGGAAGGATTGGGCTGGGACATGCAAATCTCGCTATCAAAGTCACGTGTACGCTACAGTTGTAGCGCCCCAGTGTCAAGCGAGTGCTTTTAGGGGCTTCAGGCTCCCCATCCGTTTCAAAATTCCAAATAATTCGGAGTTGTTATTCGACAGTCCAGCCGCGCGGCGTGCGGCGGGCGTCGAGAATGAGCGGCTCTTCAGCCGTGTCGCGCGCTTGCGGGGGGATGCCCTTCCGGCCAGCATACCGCATGAACAAGGCCGCCGAAGCCAGCAAGACGCCTGCGATAGCGGTCATCACGGCTAGCAATCCGGCAAACAGCACCAGCAAGAGCCCAATACATAGCCGCGCCACAAGGCTGATCGCACTCGAAAATGCGTCTGCAATATTGAAACGGCCGGAACTGGAAGCTGCTTGGGTCATGAATCTCTCGTTTACAGTGCAAACATGGCGCCAGTGCTGCGTTCCGTCAATGGAATGGCATGCCGATACTATGTGAATTCGCGGAAATGCCTCAATCCGACCGGATCAGCAGACCGCGTTCGGTCCGAATTTGCGCATAGGCGGCTGTAATCGATGCCGCCTTGGCATGCGCGGCATCCTCGAATTCGCGTGGTGCGCCCATTTGCACCACACGGTCCGGATGGTGATCAGACATCAACTGACGATAGGCGGCACGAATATCGGAAAACTCTGCATCATGGGAGACGCCGAGAATGTGGTATGGGTCGTCGCTATCCGGGCCCAAATGGCTGGCCTTGATCCGGCGGAATGTCAGCTCATCAAAGCCGAAGGCATCGGATACGGTGCGCAAATAGTCCATCTCATCCGCCGTCACGACGCCATCCGCACCCGCGATTTGGAACAGGCCGTCCAGCACGCCTTCCAGCAAGCATGGGCGGTCTCGGTATTTCCGGCCGATCTTGCGAGCGTAGCCTTCATAGCCGCGCACAGTCTGGCGGGCGATATTGAAGACACGGCGAACACTGTCGGCATCTTCAGGCGCGGCGCGGAAGACGCGCGAAAACACCATGATTTCCTGATCCGATACGGTGCCGTCAGCTACGGCAAGCTTTGCACCGAGCCCCACGACCGCCGCAGTAAACCCGACATCATTCGGATCTGGCGCGCACGCAAAATCAGCTCCGTCGGCAAGCATGCCGTCAGAGTTGTCAGGATCGAACAGGCGCCGTCCGCCCTCAAGCACTCGGGTCCACAAAGACATCTCGGGAAATTCTATACCCTATTTTGGCAATTTTGGGAGCGCGGCATGCTGACAGTTGCGTGAAGTCCTGCTCACACTTCCAAAAATGAATTCTTTTTTAGATTCTGATCCTCCGGGACGGACGACCCGTAAAGAGTGGCATCGATGGATATGGTTCCATCGGAAAATTTCTGAATTGGGACACCCCTAATCATGAAACGTCTTCTCACGCTCACCGCTGCTTTCGCCTTCCTGGCCGCCCCGGCCCTCGCAGAGACCTGTCAGTATTCCAAGGATCGCATGGCTAGCCATGTCGAGGCCGAGCTCATCAAAGGCGAATGGTCCAAGATGGATATCGTCGACACCGCCGCCGAAGCTGGCCAGTTCAACACGCTGCTGGCTGCCGCGACTTCAGCTGGTCTGGTCGATGCCCTGAAGGGCGAAGGCCCGCTTACCGTGTTTGCGCCAACCGATGCTGCCTTCGCCGCCCTTCCCGAGGGTACGGTCGAAATCCTGTTGATGCCGGAGAACAAGCACCAACTTGCCGACATTCTCAAACTGCACGTGATCGCTGACAGCAAGGTGACCTCTGACCAGCTCGCCGGAAAGACACTGACCGCAAGCACGTTGAATGGCGACGTAGCAATCGATGGCACCGACGGCGTAACGGTGAATGGCGCCACCGTCGTGAAAGCCGATGTCATGGCCTCCAACGGTGTCATCCATGTGATCGACCAGGTCCTTCTGCCCAAAGGCTAAGGTGATCTGCAAAGCGAAGCGATGCTGAAGGCCCGCCCACAAACAGAGGCGGGCCTTATCTACTTTGACTGCGCCTCAACCGAGGCTCTCAAGGCGGCGATCTCTGATCGCATCTCCTGTATTGCCGAAAGGACGGCGGCGCGCTCCTTCTCGGCGGTCATGAGTTCACCTTCCAATTCTCCTTCGATTTCGTCGAGTCCCTCCTCGATGATCGCCTGTTGTTCGGCCGCGAGCGAATCCACAATCAGGGCGATGAACAAGTTGAGAATGGCGAAGCTGGCGATGAAGATGAAGATCAGGAAGAACATCCAGGCATAGGGATTGCCATCATCAATCACTTTCTGGACAACTTCGAACCGCCAGCCATCCATCGTCATGACCTGGAAAAGTGAATAGGCCGAACGCGGCAGATCCCCGAACAGTTCGGTGACCTCTTCATTCTCGGTATTGCCGTACATGTTGGTCGCCATTACGGCGGCAACATATGTGATCAGCGCCAGCACTGCGAAAATGGCGCCCATGCCCGGCAGGGCCTTCATCAGCGCCTCGGTAATCCGGCGCATCATTGGAACGATATGCAGCAATCGGAGAATCCGCAGGACCCGGAGCGCACGCAATACGCCGAATGCCTGAGTTCCTGGTATCAGCGAAACGCCAATGACGATGAAGTCAAACCAGTTCCAACCCCGCCGGAAGAATTGCAACCGATAGACTACCAGTTTCAGCAGGATCTCGACCGCAAAGACATATGTGATCGTCTGGTCAACTGCGTCGAGCGACACGACAAGACCCGCGGGCAGTGTCTCGCGATAGGTCAGCACGCCAAGAATCACGGCGTTCACGATGATCAAGGCGATCACCAGGTGCCGGAACCATGGCCGCTCGATCACGCGCTCCAGCGCAGAATTATGGGTTTCAAAATCGAGTGTTGCGCGTTTCATGGTCTGTGCCGGCTCCCCTTCGGTCGTGAGGCCACACGGCGTTTTGCCCGTAACTGGGCCGACTGCCAAGGCTTGGAATGGCTTATGTCGGCGTCATCGCAACCCGTTAGTCCGCTGACGTGGTTGTGTCGGAAATGATCACCCAACCGCCATCAATCTTGCGCAGGACCAGCGTGTACAGTCCGGACGGATTGTCGCCTTCGACTTCGAGCATCCAATGGCCATGTGCGATGGCGGCATCGGGCGACAGAATTTCAATCTCATAGTCGGACGTCACCAGCGTGCCCATTTTTTCAGGCGTATCGTAGCGTGTTTCATAGCGTTGAAGCGTTGCGTCCCACCCGCGCGCAATGTTGCCGCCAGACGCAAAGCGCAAGTCGGGAGACTTCCAATATCCGTCCATGAAGGCGGGTATATCACCGCGATTCCAGGCTGCGTCTTGCGCCTCAAGCATCGCCGTGATGGCTGCCTCCTCCTGAACTTCCAAAGCGACGCTCACCCCAGCCGGTTGGCCCTGAACAGTCCCGCAGGCCGATATGGCAAGGGGCATGACGAACGCAATCAGGGCTGAACGCATGAGACTTCCTCCAGTATTAATGAGGTTTACCCGGCCGATACCGACCGCTTGAGATAGGTTTGACGGCCCCACTCTATGGCACTGAGTACGACCGCAACACCCCCAAGCCAGAAGGTAATGATGAACACGTCATAGAACCCGTTCTGTTCAATCATCTCGCCCAGCCAAGGCCGGCCCAGCGTGCCGATCAGCATTGTGAGCGAGGCCAGCAACGCATACTGAACGGCGGCAAAACGCGGATTGACCACTGATGTCAGATAGGCCGTCATTGCGACGAGCGCGAAGCCGCCTGCAATGTTCTCGGCAAAGATCGTCACCATCAGGCGCGCCATGCGCTGGCCCTGGTCAGAGGCAATTGCCACTTCCTCAGGCTGGAGTTTTGCGGCCCAATCCGCAAAGGTGATCAATGGCGCATCAAGATGGGTGAACGCCAGAAAAGCATCAACCGTCGCCGCGCCAGCCGCCAAGTCCGCATAAAGCAAATTGGTCGCAGCCGCGACGATCCCACCAACAAAAAAGACTGGCATCCGGCCGAGCACCGCGATCAGCGTCGCACCGATGAGCGAGCCGAGAATGGTCGCCACAACACCGAAGAATTTCGAGGCGATGGCTACATCGTCGAGCGTATGTCCCAACGCATCAAGGTCTGCGCGCAAATAGAAAGGATAGGCAAACGAGCCCCAGACCGCATCGGTGAACCGGTAGGTCAGTGCCAGTGCGAGCACGAGAATGGTCCACCAGCCGAGCCGGGAAATGAGCTCCATCAATGGGTCGAAGATCGCCCGAAACAGGGTGGCCAACAGCTTGTCGCCGCGACTCTGTCCCACCATCAGCAAGGGCGCCTCTGTTGCAACAGCCTTTTGTGTGAACACCAGCAAGGCGGCAACGACGGCTGGCAGGACCACGGTCAGCAAGACAATGACGGGCCCCTGTTCGGAAACGAACACCCGCGAGGATATGTCTGCGCCCAAGGCCAGTTTGCGCACGACAAAAGTGCCGATCATCGTGAAGCCGATGAGCCAGCTGAGTGCGACGACGATCACGGCCGGAAGAGTAACTTTTCTGCGCAGCGAGGGCAGGAAACTCATACGGCTCGTATCAGGGCGGGACGAAGATTCCGGTTCCGGCGCGAGCAAACTGCCCAGCACGGTCAGCGCAATGAACACCGACATCATCACATAGGACACGGTCCATCCGACACGTGCGGCCACCAGCAAGGCGAGAAAGCCGGAGATGAAACCGCCGGACTTGTAGCCGAACTGGTAGAGGGCGGACATGAGGTCCTTGTCCTCTTCAGAGCGCGCCACTTCGATCCGCCAGGCATCGAGGATCAGATCATGGGTCGGCCCAATAAGGGTGATCACGAAACAGATCAGCGCCACGAGGCCAATATTTTCCGGTGGATTGCTAAAGGCCAGGATGATCAGCAGCAAAGCGATCACGGATTGGCACACGATCAGCCAGGATCGGCGTCCCCCGATGCGCAGAAATGGTACGTTTCGAGCGCGGCCAAACATGGGCGCCCAGAGATATTTGAACGAGTAACCCAGAGAGACCAGCGCGAGCACACCGATCGTGTTTGTGTCGACGCCTTCCTGAGTAAGCCAGGCCGACAAGACACCAACCACCGCGCCATATGGTATGCTGGCAGCAAATGACAGGATGAGCATAGCCGCCATGCGGCGATCCTTCAGGGCCTTCAGCGCGCGGACAGCGCGCGATGGTTCGCGAACTTCAGGAGGCGTTGGCGCTGAGGTGTCGCTCATGCAGCGCCTTCGTGCCGGACCGGCGCGCTCGTCCAGTGCAGCGCAAGGCGACGGAGTGCCTCGGCATCCAGAGGCTTGGCAGCCACGCCGTTTGCGCCAGCCGCGCGCGCCTGTCGCTCGATGTTCGGATTCATTTCCGCAGAGACAGCCAGCATCGGAACGTCCGACCCGTTGTCGCGAATGCGGCGCATGGCTTCAAAGCCATCCATGACTGGCATGCGCAAATCCATCAGGATGAGGGCGATGTTCATTTGCGTTGCAGTCTCCACAGCTTCGCTTCCGGTGGAGGCTACAGTGACGGTAAAACCGGCCGATTCCAAGGCGCGTCGTGCGATCAGTGCATTTACCGGATTGTCATCGGCAATCAGCACATGCCCTGCCCCTGTCTTCTGCTCCGGCTCGTCTATCGCCTGCTCACCTGATTGGACGACATAGACACGTTCTGCAATCGAGGATGCGCGCAGCGGTCTTACCAGCCAGCCTGTGCAGCCCAGACTCCGAAACCGCTCGATCGCGCCACGGTCTTCGGGACGCAGGACCACCAGGGTTGGACGCTGGCAGGCAAATTCTCTGACGAGCTTTTCGCGTAAATCAGCGCCAATCAACAATATATCGACGTGACCGGGCACACGCCCCGCGACTGGGTCGATCAGAAAAGGCCTGGCCTCGGACCCGGAAAGCGCAGACGCGGCTGCAAGCGTGGTGGCGGCCGGGAGACCGACGAGGCCAACGGTCATGTCGAGTTGCGGCAGGTCATGCGTGGACGGCATGTCTGCACGTGCCAGGGGCAGGAATATCTTGAAGGCGGTGCCCAGGCCGGGAGCACCATCAATGTCTACCCGTCCACCCAGCAGCTCCGTCAGCCGCTTGACGATGGCAAGGCCAAGCCCGACTCCGCCATCATTGAAAGCATCCTGCGTGGCCGATTGTTTGAACGCGCTGAACAATTGCACGCGATCCGCTTCAGCTATGCCGGGACCGGTGTCGATGACACGGAATTCGAGCCCATCCGTTCGAGCCGCGATATCCAGCAGGACCGAACCCTGGCGCGTGAACTTGAGGGCGTTGCCCACTAGGTTAAACAAGATCTGTCGTATACGACCTGCATCGCCGGAATAGGTCGGCATCGGCAAAGGCTGCGCGCGAACAGCAAGGTCGAGCCCTGCCGCATGCGCACGCGGGCTGAGCAGTTCGATCACTTCACGGCCCAGCCGCACCGGGCAAAAATTTTCGACTTCCAGTTCCACTGCAGACGCATCGAGCCGGGCATAATCCAGCACATTATTAAGCAAATCGAGCAGGCGCCCGCCGCTCATCTTGATCGCCTCGGCATATTCGCGCTGCGCTGGGGCCAGTTCGGTCTCAAGCAACAGGGAAACTGTGCCGAGAATACCGTTCAGGGGCGTGCGAATTTCATGACTCGCCGTTGCCAGGAAGGTGTCTTCCGGCTTGGCGGGATTTGCGGGAGGCTTTTGTGAGTCTGTCATCGGGCAGCAGACTTATCGCAAAGCCTTTAGCATTCATTTAACCGACCATGCTCCCGGCTGCAGCGCCGCGCGCCGCAGATACGGCTGGCTCGGGCATGCCCGGCGGACGATGCCGATAGGATAGTGCCTCAGCGACATGAAGCCGCCGCACGCCGTCACAACCCTCAAGATCTGCAATGGTGCGTGCCACTTTGAGCACCCGGCTGTAGCCCCGCGCGGTCAGTTGCAGCCGCGAAGCGGCATCCGCCAGCAAAGCGGCACCAGCCTCATCAGGCGCTGCCGACTTTTCCAGTTCGGAAAGAGGCGTGTCGGCGTTAACCGATCGGATCGTGTCACTTGCCATATGCCCCAGCCGCTCTGTCTGGATGTCACGCGCCCGGGCGACGCGCACGCGAACTTCTTCAGAGCCTTCCGAGGGCGGCGGCAGCGCAAGATCAACGGCGGTAACTGGTGGCGTGTCGTAGTAGAGATCGATCCGGTCCAGGAACGGACCGGACAAGCGGGTCTGATATTGCTGTGCACAGCGGGGACCCCGCCGACAGGCGGCTGCGCCGGGCCCTCCCCCACACCGGCATGGATTCATGGCAGCGATCAGCTGAAACCGCGCCGGATACCGCACATGCCGGTTGGCCCGCGCCACCACGGCTTCGCCCGCCTCAAGCGGCTGTCGCAAACTGTCGAGCACCGTTGCGGGGAATTCCGGCAATTCATCAAGAAAAAGCACGCCATGATGCGCGAGCGAGACTTCACCGGGCTTGGCCTTGATTCCGCCCCCGACCAAAGCAGCCATGGAGGCCGAATGGTGGGGCGCGCGAAAGGGTCGTCTCCGCGAGAGGCGTCCGCGCTCCAACAGGCCCGCAATCGACTGAATTTGCGAAACTTCCAGCAATTCCCGCGCAGATAATGGCGGCAATATGCCAGCCAATCTTTGGGCCAGCATGGACTTCCCCGACCCAGGCGGGCCGCAAAAAAGGAGATTGTGCCCCCCGGCGGCTGCAATTTCGAGTGCGCGCTTGGCACCTTCCTGACCTTTCACATCGCGCAGATCCGGCCCGGCGGGCGGGGTTGCCAGCTCGCCCGGCTGCGGAGGGCTGATAACAGCGCGGCCAGTAAAGTGATTGATCAGGGCAATCAGGCCTGTTGCGCCAATAACACTGCCGCCTGCCCAGGCTGCTTCAGCGCCGCAAATCTGTGGGCAGATGAGTTGTAAATCCATCCCTTCAGCGGCCATGGCGGCTGGCAGGACCCCGAGCGTTTCGCCCAGCGCGCCATCAAGCGAAAGTTCTCCAATGGCCGCGTAGGCCTCCAACTGGTCTGGTGGGATCACGCCCATCATGGCGAGCAGGGCAAGCGCGATGGCGAGATCATAATGGCTGCCTTCCTTGGGAAGATCAGCGGGGGCGAGGTTCACGATGACCCGTTTCGGCGGGAGTGCGAGCCCAAGGGAGGCAAAAGCGGCCCGGACACGTTCACGGCTCTCGCCAACCGCCTTGTCCGGCAAGCCGACAATATGAAACGCTGGCTGGCCGCCGGTCATCTGGACCTGCACATCCACGGGCTGGGCGTCTACGCCCTCAAATGCAAACGTCGTAACCCTGCAAACCATCTCCAACCCCTGTCAGCATGGGGCAAATGGTTAACAGAATATTGCGAACAAATAAAGAACGAAATTCCGAAAAGTTGAACCTGCTTTGTATCAGGCGTCGAGCATGACCGCGCTAAGCGCTTCATCCAACACTTCCAGACCGGCGCCCTTACGCACGGCTTTCTCAGAGAGTGTTCGCCGCCAGCGGCGCGCGCCGGGCTGTCCGTTGAACAGGCCCAGCATATGACGGGTCATCGCATGCAACCCGACGCCCTCTTCCAGACGCGCTGCCATATAAGGCCGGTACGCGTCGAGGGCTACCTCTGGTGAGACAGGCTCGCCGACCCCGAACAATGCGGAATCCACCTCGCCCAGCAGGGCTGGGGATTGATAAGCGGCACGCCCCAGCATGACGCCATCAAAAGTATCGAGGTGGTCGCGGCAAGCCTCGATTGTGGTGATGCCGCCATTCAGGATAATGGTCAGGTCAGGCCGCACGGCCTTCAGGCGCGCCACAAGGTCATAATCAAGCGGCGGAATATCGCGGTTCTCCTTCGGGCTCAGGCCTTTAAGCCAAGCCTTGCGCGCGTGAACGGTGAAAACCTCGCAACCTGCTGCGCTGACTTTCTCGACAAAATCAAACAGAGTTTCTTCCGCTGGCAAATCATCAATGGCGATGCGGCACTTTACCGTGACCGGGATGGACACGCGGGCTTTCATGGCGTCAACGCACGCGGCTACTTCGTCCGGCCGCGCCATCAGGCAAGCTCCGAACGCGCCTGATTGAACTCGGTCGGACGGGCAGCCGCAATTGATATTTACCTCGTCATAGCCGAACTGCTCGGCAATGGCGGCCGCTTCGGCGAGCTTTGCCGGCTCGTTGCCACCCAGTTGCAGGACGACGGGATGCTCAGCTTCGGAGAAGCCAATCAAGCGGCCGCGGTCTCCATGGATGACGGCATCAGCCGTCATCATTTCAGACCAGAGCAGCGCATGTTTCGACAGGCTCCGATGGAACATGCGGCAGTGCCGGTCCGTCCAGTCCATCATGGGCGCGATCGAAAACTTGTAAGAAAGGCTGGATGGCATAGTCAATGTCAGGTCCGGAAGTGCATATACGGGCTCATTCCGACTTCTAGCGGAAACAAGCGGTGTGTGTATATTCTTGGCTG
>Ga0208299_1000898_pt1 | contig 24386 bp, 8 predicted proteins | sample 15_taG_FD_184089 | JGI IMG/M metagenome (GOLD analysis project Ga0208299, IMG submission 184089) | Marine viral communities from the Subarctic Pacific Ocean - 15_ETSP_OMZ_AT15312 metaG (SPAdes) (version 2) | ecosystem: Environmental > Aquatic > Marine > Oceanic | place: Pacific Ocean | collected...
CTTCATCTCAAAGTTTCCTCAAAAACTTGATCCCATTTATTCAGATATTCATCTATATGAAAATACTTAACTGCAGTCTCTCTTCCTGCACATCCAAGGTCTTTTTGCATTTGCTTTGATTCCAATATTTTCTTAACGGATTTTAACATATCTTCTTTTGTATCCGCAAAAAGACAAGTTTTGTTATCCTCAAGATATCTGTCTATACCAAAATTCTTTGTTGTAACAATCGGCGTTCCACACATAAGCGCCTCCGCTCTAGTTCTTGGCATTGCGCTTCTTGTTGTCGTGTTTAAGAAGACGCTATATTTATTATAGGTTCTGGCAAGCTTTGAAAGAGGGTAACACCCTATAGACTCTTTTCTGCTGTCATTTCCGTGTCCAAGCAAATCACATTTTCCTAACTTTTCAGAGACCCATACCCACTCATCAAAGCCTAGAACCTTTTTTCTTTTCTTAAAAAGACTTGCTGCGCTAAGAACTCTCTGGTTTCTATTCAAGTTTAAAAAATCAAACTCTCTCGGATCAAAACCATGCGGAATATAAAAGTGCTTTTGTTTTGGAAAATCCTTTCTATATTTATCCATTACAACCTTTGAGTTCCACACGACACTCTTTGTCCAAGTTGGAATTTTGTATGGCAAATATGTTTGCATAACGGCAACTCCAGGAGTATTTGCCCTTGCTCTAAAATGTCTATATCTAGCCGGATTTAATCCTGCTCGAACCATTATAATATTAAATGTTTTTTGTGCAGCACTTTTTTCATAAATATACTTTACATTTTTATTTTTTGGCCTTCCCAGCTCCTTTGGATCTGGAGGGCGGCCTCCTAAGCCTGTGCAAAAAAAATGATGACCCGTCTTAAAAAACTCATATTGATGCCCTCCATGTACTAGCCAGTCCATTATTCTTAGCTTCTTAGCCATTATAAAAATCCTTTAAATCTTTTTTGAGATAATATTTGTTCAATTTTTTCAGAGCAAGAAGATATATTCATAGATGCTGCTAAAGATTTAGCATTTTTTGTTTTATATAAATATTCTTTGTTATTTATGTAAACATCTCTCATTAATACGCTAAGATGAGCAGATTTTGGTTGGGCCCACTTTTGATATGACTGATACCATCCGCTCCAATCCATATTTTTTACTCGAATCATATTATGATCTATAATAAAAGCATTATCATCATTTAACAACTCTGTTATGCCTCCAAACTTAGTCGTTATAATGTGACTATCGCATAACATAGCATCGTGAATCGGCATCCCCCAGCCTTCTCCATGATGAGGCAAAACAAAGGCATCACACATCTTGTGTAGCCCAAATAAAACTTCTTTTTTTAAATTATCCGTTATTAAATAAACCTTTGGTAAATCCTTTTTATTTATCATTCTCTTTATTTTTAATATATCGTTTTTTATTTTTGAAACTCCATGTCCCGAACACTTTAATGGATTTACTTTTAATATTAAGACCACATTATCATTTGCATCAAACTCTTTATAATATGCCCTCAATAAAGCATTATAGCCTTTTCTCTCATTCCATTGAAATACAGAATAAAATTTAAAAGTTTTATCCGATAGAACCAAAGCATCTGTCACAGGAGATGGAATATCAACTTTTGAATAAATTACGTCTGTATTGCAAGGAGTGTGCAAAATCTCTATAGGCCCCTTAAATCCGGCCCTTAGGCATGCAGATTTGACAAGCTGACACGGTGCCCAAATCTCGTTTAGGCTGCGACAAATATCTCTTTCCCAAAGCTTTGGCAAGCAATCCGCTTCCCAATAAAAATATCCAATTTTATAATTTCTAGTTTTATGCCTACTAAAGGGCGGAGTATGCAAATAAAAGTCAATCTTTGGATTCCCAGAAAAGTTATTTAATTCTTCTTTAAAAAATCTTATACTTTTATTAGATTCAAATCTGGTTTGAACATTTGATCGAGAAAACGCCAAAGCAATATTAGTCACAGCATTTCCATAACCCCCAAACCTCTTTGGTTGCCCAAAAAATCTTATAGATGGCAAGCTCCTTTGCATCATATGTACTCGCCAAAAATAACCTTGGAGTCTCTGCTTTTCTCACGAAAGGTTAGTGCGCTGCTGAGTATATTCATAAAAAACTTATTAGATATAGCTTTTATATTATGATTCTTTATTATATACTCTCTTAAGTTTTGATGATAATTTTGCTGATCTATTTGGCTCTTTATAAGCTTTCTGTCTGACTTTAAAGAACCGCTTAATATATTAAAATTATCTAAATGTCCAAAGTTGCTCTTTATTTGGCCAACATCCGTTGAGTAAATCGGAAGACAACAAGACATTGCCTCAATTATTGAAATTGGAGTTCCTTCCATCTTTGATGTTAACAAAAATGCATCAAAAATATTATAATATTCTTGGATATTCTTCTTATATCCCAAAAATGATACATTATCAATATTATTATCTTGAGCAAATTTTTGCAACCCCGGCCCAAGAGGCCCAGATCCAGCAATTACCAGATGAATATCCGATAAATCTTTAACAAGCCTTAGCGCATACTCTATATTCTTCTCCGGAGAAAGTCTTGCCACCATTCCAAACACAGTTTTGTCTTTTGGAACGTTTAAATCTCGCCTCAATGATTTGTCTTCCTTTCTAATGAAAAGATCTGTGTCAATGCCCACCGGCATTAATATTTTATTAAAACTTGAAACACCAGATATATCATCTGCTAAATTTTCGCTTACTTTAAATATAAAATCAACATTTGATCTTGATCTTAAGTGAGCAACGGCATCCTGCCAAAGAAAGTCGCTATGATATATCTCAATAATCTTTGATCTTATCTTTTTCTCATCCTTTAGACTAGATATAAGATTATACACATTTCTGCTGTTATAAAAGAGGATTATATCATGCTTATTTGAAGACAATACCGTAGATAACATTGACATATTTCTAATATACCTATGGTTTATGCTTGGATTCGATATTTCAAATTCTAATTTATTTTTTGATAAATATAAAAAATCTATATTAAAAGCATCTCTTTTTTCTTCAAAAATGCTCTTAAGATATACCTCCCCACCTCCATATATTCCATATGGAATAATGACAGCAATCTTTTTCTTGTGGGTAATGTTTGTTATATTTTTCAAATAATTGTCTAAAATTTCTGATGTAATCTCCTCTGCCCTTGGCCTTTTTGTCGGAAGCTCCTCCAAGATTCCATCCTCTAATACAATTCTGGCTATTTCAATCCTTCCGAATGATCTTTTGGACCTGGCAAACTCAAGAACTCCATTTATAACCTCTTTATTGCAGCTAACGGACTGCTCTGACCATGAACTTTTCGTAAAACTCATATCTGTTGAAAAAAGAATTTCTCCGCTTCTATTTTTTAAAGATAAGTTTAAATGGCCATTTCCGGAAATCTTTTTTCCAACAATCTTAATATTCACACCATTAATCTTTGGAATATTTGCTGACAAACTTGACTTTGCACTCATTATAAAGTTTTTCTCTACAAAGCTAACCCCATATGATTGCCATTTATTCTTTTTGTGTGAATCCAATATATTCATGATATATCCAATATTTGCTTAGCTGCGCTTTTCCATGTAAACATTTTTACTGTCTTTTTAGATTCTTTTTCAAATTGCTTTTTAATTTTATTATAATTTTCATAAGCTTTTATCATATTTTCCGATAATGAATCAATATGTGGCAGATAAGTCTTTGCTCCCGGAGAGGGCCTCCAATACTGATATTTATCAGATGCCTCTATTTCCTTCACATCAACAAGCAAAGAATTATTGTCATTTAAAAAATCCAACTGACCCGTACACCTTGGGGCTATCACCACCATACCCGCAGCAAGTCCCTCTAAAAATGGCAGCCCAAATCCTTCTGCGGAAGATGCGCTCACCAAGCAATCGCAACTATTATATAGAGGGATCATGCTTGGATATTTGTGCTGAATAACCTCTACCTGAGGAAGCATTCTTCCTTTGTGTTTTTTCTGGGCCTTTAGAATCTCCTTCACCACATCGCACTCAAATCTGTGCTTTGGTTTATCTAGTTTTATTTTCAAAACAAGACATACGTCATCTCTATCGGTAAATGCCGAATAGTATGCGTCAACAAGAAGATTTATGTTTTTTCTATAATGAGGTATGGAAACATTTAAAAATTTAAACTTTTTCTTTGTTTTAAAGTTGTTTACTTTGGACTTATCTCTAAAGTCCTTTGGATTGATACCATGAGGCACGACAATACATTTCTCTTCTGGCCAACCCGAGTTGACAAAGACCTCTTTTGAAAAATTGCTTGATGGCAAAACATAATCAACATGCCTAATTTGATCAACCCAAACCTTTGGCATGATGCTTGATTCATAATTATAAATTGCCAACTTTATCTTTGAATTTCTGTTGAACCTAAGCTTAAAATTTCTCGGAAGAGTATATGTTAAATCTATATCTGCATCGCCACATTCTCTACAAAACTTTTTCCATTCATTTGGAAATAAGTCATAATCATTTATAGAACTCAAATATAAATCATGATTCATTAATCGGAATTCTTTAAGCAAGCTCCTGACCGTAACGGCCCAGCTATGAGTCGTTCCAAGCATTGCCTGCGATCTGATTTTTAGTTTGCCCATGGTACAAGATTATACTTCAATGAAGTCAAATTCCTTGGTGTTTAAGCAGCCTCCGCGTCTATCGGATAGACTACATACGTTTCATTATTTAGGGCAAGTGGAAGAAGCATGGGAATGGACCATCAACAAAGGTTCCTGTTGCTGTGCTGCCGGCAACGAAGAAGCATATATCATCATCTTCAAAATCTGTTTCGTCAATACACGTTCCGATTCCAATACGAGCCAAATCCTTGATTCCTATGGTTACATCGCCATTTATAAATCCAGACTTTTTAAGATGAACACCAAACTTCAATACCGTTCTGTTTGCTGCATTCAAAACATCATATAAGATGTTCTTAGTCTGCAGCGCTACTATTCCCGTGCTCGAATCAAGGCTTGCCCCAACTTTAAAAATAACTCCCGTAGTTATGTCTTCATATGCTATACTAAATGACATACTCGGAGATATGACCATTTCTGCCACAGCTGTTGAGCTTGGCTCAACGACCAAAGCTTTGTAATAACCTGGAAGATGACCGGTTTGCGAAAGATAATATAGAGCCAAACTGGTTATGTCAACCGAAAAGGCTCCCCCTGCTGCAACATCTCCTGGGCTGAAGGTTGTTATAAACGAAGTATCTTTTTCTATAGGATAATCAATTAATACGCCTAAGTTATCAGCGTTTAATATATCATAAGGCATAACATTGAAGCTTTCTGTCGTTGAGATAGCATCTACTGCAGTCATCTCTAATGTTGCAGATACAATATTGGTTTTTTGCGTTAATAAGAACGGGAATGTTGCCGTAATCATGTTTATAACACTACTTGAATCTCTGCTTATTTCTACAGAAGCACTAGAGGCGGAAGAGCTAGACGAAAAACTATGCCTAAGAACCATCTCGTATAAAGAAGCAGCATAAATAATTCCAACATTTGGATTATCATATTGAGCAATTTCAACATTTATTTTAGCATCACCAGATCCTGGCTGAGTACCGGCAACTGTTCCTATCTTAACATATTGTCCAGTTGGATTGCTTGAAACATCTAATAGAGTATTGTCAAAATACATTCCAAAAACAGCTTCGTTTGTCCTTCTGAATCTAAACATTATTTCATCGCCAAGATCATCTTTTGCCTTGACCGAATGATCAAAATCGCTTATAACAGTGGAAGTTGATATGGTTTCTATAATTCCGCTAAAGAATAGCTCTATATCTTCATACGCATTTTGTCTCCATCCCAATTTGATGGTAGCCTTTGTGTCGTCAAGATTAGTTATTACCAATGTTGAAAAGAAGGCAACTTGTCCAAACTTTAAATCATCTTTGTCCCAAGTTGTTCTGGCTGCGGTAAAGTCAATGACAAAATCATCTGATATATCTGATATGGTTGCCGTTGGATACTCTAATCTCGCATATCTTTCGCTTGCGTTAATAGTCTCAAGCGCGAAGAATGCTGGCTCATTGGATCCAGACACTGCAGTGATTGTAGCATAGCCGCCAGCAGGTTCATCTGTGGTCCACTGAGAGAACCCAAGGACACTTGGGTATGAATGGTCCGTAAAAGCCTCAGAAACGACCTCTGAGGACGTCATAAGCGATGTCTCGTCTGCATATCCGTCTGTAGCATATCCGTCCACCAAAGCATCGACATGGAGGCTTGCTATGCATTGACTTATCTTTACCCGGCCCTTGGTTATATCCGTATTTCCGCCCGAATCTTCGCACCCAACATATGTTCCATCGGAATACTTCATGGCGGGATATCCCGATGCTGTTTTGCAGGTTGTAGAATGGGCTTTTATAAAGTTTGTATATAAATCAATTTGACAATCATCTATTGATCCGGGAGGCAAAGGAATAGTTATTGTTGCATATTCTATATCGCCATGATATGGAACTCCGGGCTCTTTATAGATCTCTCCCTTCGGAATGAATAGATCGTTTGCCAAAACCTTTTGATTCTTATACTGAGGAGTACAATCTTCTTCTTCAATACAGGTCTCTTCTTTGCAAACGCATTTTTCTTCAAACTCTTCTATAAAGTTTGTTTCGACATATCTTCTTAAATCACATGAATCGATAAACATCTCTTTGTGAGATGCTCCGATATATGATATTGACCAATTTTTTGCTACAAACGGAACATTTAGAAGATTTATATTATCCGCATAGGTATTTACTTTTGTTCCGCTTACTATAACAAGGTCAAATGCGCTAGATCCAAGGAAAGTAATTGCTGCACCATCAGAATCCGTAACAGCGACAGATACTCCCGTTCCAGTTTCATCAACCGTCTTAGAATATATAATATATTCGCCAGTATCACTCTCTCCGGATGGAACTGTGATCTTATCCCCAACTCTTATTGCCAGAGCTTGAGTGTCCGAAGCCGTTGTAAAGCTTATGTCGTCTCCTCCGCTGACAGTATTCCCTGTCGCAGCAGAGCTTGCCGAGTCAGAAGAATCAAATAAAGTTGGATAATCATCTTTCTCCAGAACATTTTCTAATTTTAAAGTTAATACCTTAAAGTTCTCGCTTACGGTAAAGTTTACGTATCCATCGACCGCGTCTTCTATAAGCTCTATGTCAAAACCATCTACGGTTCCGTCCTCATTTAGATCTGCCTTTGTAAAGTCTAATAGGCTAAGTTCGCCTCCAAGGATTTTTCTTTCCGTAGTTTCTGCTGTAATTGTATTTCCAACTACATTCACCAGCTCAATGATATCATTAGATGTTATCTCTTTGTCATCATCAAAGTCTGCAGCATATACAACCTTACACTCTGCTCCTATAATTCTATATCTTGAATTACATTCACAATCTGTATCTGGAGTTATAATTCTGTTTATAAGATTTTCAGACAATAGCTCCGAGCTTGGATTGATAAAAACAATTTCGTCGGAACCTATAATTCCCGGCTTGCTAAAAGATCCGGTTATATCTTGAGCATCTCTTACGTTATTATCTCTAACGCGAGCTAATAAAATCGGAGGATTATCCTCATCTACCTTGGCAAGCTCAGCGGTTGTCATTATAGATACAGACGGAGCATCTTGTATTCTTGTATTGACAAAATTGCCAGTTCTTGGATGTATACCTGGAGCCCCAAACTCATCTTTGCGCTGCAAGACTACATAGTTATCCGTTCCCTCGGATACATTGCTCAAGGATATATTTCTCAAGAAATGAGAGATTAACGTGCTGCCCACATATTCTTCTGTTTTTGGCAGAATAACCGGATAGCCATCATCCGTATATGCTATTCCGTCCGCAACCTCTACGGCATCTGAATGAACAACAAACCAAAGAGAAGAGTCATAATCGTCAACATATACGAGATTGTTTGGATCAAATTCAAAAAATCTTGTTGTTTGCTTGCCAAACTTTTCAATTACGTTTAAACTTTGTCCATTATCTGTTTTTCTTTCGGACTTTGTAAAGCCCTTCTGCATAATAACAGTTCCGGTTCTATTATCACCCCGCCTGCTTACAAGAAATGCATAATATTCATCCGCATTTATAGAGGGTTCAATGTTTGGATCAGCTATTAATGTTCCGGAAAAATCAAAGCTGACAATCTGCGGAGCCCCATCAAACTTGTATCCCAAAACCTCAAGGTCTTCTTGAGAATAAGACATTTCAATGATAGGAGAAGGATCTGGATCAAAGTCTATTAAATTATCCGGATGAGGATCTGTTACACACTGAATATCTGTTGATAAAGTGTGTAGAGAGATAACTATATCGCCGGAAAAATCATATTCAGAACCAATCGCTGCCGCTTCATCTTTTTCAACAGAAAATAATAAATCAATTTTCTGTATATTATCTGTTTTAGCTAAGAATTTTTGACCATAAGCCGTTGTTTGATCTCCATCCTTACTAAACTTTATTTCGCTTTGCGCTTCTAGCTCAAAATATAAATCATTAAAATTATATACAGATCCTAGACCGCTCTTTATTTCATCTTCGATTGTTTTATCTGTTCCAGATGTTATAAAGTTTGCAAGACCTACGTTTGGAGACTCGATCTGATAAACAGAGCTGGTTCTTGGAAATACAAGAAAAGGCTCCGATTCTCTTATTAAGAATTTTCCGCTGCTGTCTAGCGTATTTTCGCTTTTTACGCTTAACTCATTGTGAGTTCTTCCTGTTCCTCCGGAAAAATTGTTGAAGAATATAGATACAACCTTGATATAGTAATTCTCTGTAATATTTGTTTCATTTTTATTAAACTCAACAATCTCCGCAACAATCTCACCAGCTTCGCTTAAGCTGCTGTAAGCCGCGCCAATAATCAGCACTTTTGCGGATACTCTTCCCCCAAGATCTAGGCCTGAAGCCTCTATTTCTAGTCTATTTCCATAAACAGTATCGCTTGGCTGTCTGTCTAAATAGATCGCCTTACCATCGTATGTCCCCGAATTGATAGCAAATTCTGATGCATTCTCTTCGCCAGCAGCAGTATGTACTCCTGGATTGCTTGTGTCCAAGAGAACTCTGCTTTCAAAGAGTCTATCTCTAACAACTCCGCTCCCATGGAAATCACCCGTAGAGTCGGAGATAAGGCCTCTATAGTGAATCTGTTCACTATCAAGATCGGCCTCTGTTATTCTTTGTCCGTCAAAAAAGTTTGCTCTTGGAAACCTTTCTCTGTTAGCCTTTGCCATTAAGTGTCTCCTAACCTAATCTATTATCGATACATTTAATATTATTAATAGAGCCTATTAACATGGATCACGTGGAAACTTTACTAATGCATTTGTGTGTGCTGGCTTTAGCCTATTTACCAAGTCAACAATCAGGTCTTCAACTTCATCACTGTCTATCTTACCGAAACCATCTTCTACATCTATATCAAAATTAAATATGCCACTTTTTGGGTCAATAACCGTTGTGTAAAAATCTTCACCACTCTCCTGTTCGAAATCTAGTAACAATGTCGTTGCATCATCCTTTACTACTGGCATAATAGTAGCTATATTTGAAGAATAATTTGGATCAATATATTCTCCGGAAGGATCCTTCGATGCGTTTCTCATTATTCTGCTAAATCTTATATTGTCTAACCTGGACAAAGCTGATTGGCTTTCGAAAACATCCGAGCCGATGCAAACCAGCCTGAAGTCATCTTTTAGCTTAATATTATAGTTAACCTGCTTGGACGCACCCGATTCGCTTGTCGTTTGGCCATAGACAAATCCTGTTCCGTAAACGGCCCCGTGTTGACCATATAAAATGTATCCGGATTCGGTTCCGTCAACAAATAATCTCATGGTATCGGAAGCTGAGTTTGTTTTCCATGTACACATTATTCTGTGCCAAGTATTTCTGCTCCAATCTATATCCTTCGACAAGATATTGGTTACTCCATTTGCCTTTATAGAAAAGACAATTTGGCTTCTGCTGTTCTTATAAACCGAAACTCTATCTCCTGCGGAGTCAATTGGAATATAAGAAACTATAACATCTACTCTTGCGCCAGGAAGGGCATCCTCTAGGTAAACTCGCTTTCCATCTGCGCTAAGTCTGCTTTCAGACGAAAAGTCCTTTATAACACCGGTTCCGCCGGTCAATCTTCCGGTTATCTGACTCCTGTAAACTTCATCAAACAGGATCTGGTCGGCTTCATCTTGTGTGTAAAAGCCCGAAAACTCCTTGGTTTGCTCCATAAGCTGTATGCTTACAATTTCTTTTGCCGAAGTTGGAAGATCTATTATCGTGGGCGAAAACGATTTAATTCTCTTTTTAACAACAGAATAAACATCAACATAATATCTATCTTTTTCATCACCAATCGTATCCATCAGTGGGCTTACCCAAAACTCTATAGATCCCTCTGACTTTCTGAAGTGTGAAAGCCTATTGTTTATAACCAACGGCGATGTATTGAAGAACCTTGTTGACAAACCGAAATTATCATTAACACTGTTGTGGCTTACAAGCATTTTATCGCTTCTCATAAGTTTTTGACTCGTTAAAGAGTGGGCCATTATATGCGTGGTGACACTCTATGTAAGTCTCAACTGCCGAATCTTTATCAAATCCCATGCGGACCATTGAAGACACAAACATATCTTCATTATTAATGTAATTTAGCAATTTCTCTCTATCTTCAAACTCTAATTTAAATTTAAAATTATTTTCGGTATTTAAGAATTCTTTTTGCCTTAACCTTCTTGCCTGAAGAGCTATTGGGTCATCAAAATGGCTTAAAAGAAGAGTTTGATCATCTGGACAATGTGGATTGGGATTTAAATAATCCTCTGTAATGCTTCTTGTTCCATCGGTATCGTTTTCGGTTGGACGCGTATCGCTTGACATTTCCGTTATAATTCTGAACTCGTCTATTGTTCCGCCAAATTGGCTCTTTTTATTTATATCGCAACCTATATAAGCCTTATCGCCAACCATTGGAAGGCTTACATTTAAAAATGCAGGATACTCAAGATGATAACTTCCGGGATGTAGCTCAAAGGGATAATATCCATTTGATCCAAATACTGTTAAAATGAATCTTCCATTCGTGTATCTAAATACTTCTGCATATTCGCCATTATTGTCCGATACAGTTATAGGATTGGACTCAACAAGCTCAATGACGCAAGGCTCATAATTTGAATCTGCCAAATATAGCGTTCCAACGATCTTTGTTACAGACTTGAACAGTTTTTCCCCTCGAATCTCTCCATTTCCTCGAACGAAAAATTCTTCCTTATCTGTCCCGTCTACAGTTTTTCCATGTACAACGATCTTATTTTCAGATGTATTGTCTGCATACTCATCAATATATCCATCTACCTTCTCACAGAAAGCTGTATTGTCTGAGTCGAAGTTTATAGAAAGATATCTTCCCATATTCTTCTTGTAAACCTGACCCACCTCTGACGTTACAAGGTGCTCTCCATTCTTGCTTAATAGTCCTATCTCAAAGGTAGACTCATAAAGACTTCCATCTTTTGTTGACGTGTCAATGCTTGGAATAGTTCTAGGAAGAATGATTCTTCTTATATAGACATCATCAAGAGATACGGGCTCAACAGAGTGTGACATAATCACGCTATTTCCGCTATTTATATCGTATTCTTTTTTATCCAGATGATAGTAAGAAGAGCTTGATAAATTAATTATTCCTTTGCAATTTTTATAAATCAAACCAAAGGTTTTAATATGAATATCTAGGTCTGAAAATTGAACCGTACTATTATAGTTGCACTCCGCATCTTGACCAACAAACTCTATGACTCTTGTGTCCAGATTAACTCGAAATTGTGGGTTTATTATTTTTGCCCCACTCACAATGTTTACCACACCGCTATCGACCGTATATGTAATTCCTCCAAGCTCTTTTTCAACTCCTGCGCAATCCGTTTTTGAAATTATAAAAGAACTATTTCTAAGATCTGTTGCTACATCCCTTTTTATTCCCGCTGTTGGCGGAAACATAAACTTAATATCGGATGCTGATGCATCAAAACTTACTATGTCTAAGTCTAAGTTTCGAACAAATGTTACGCTATTGCCATTTACGCTATTTATAATATATTCTTTTCCTACATAGGTTGGCGCAACGCTAGACTCTAAGATGATTATAGATCTGCCTACCATATCTTGCGCAAAATTAGCGCTACTTGAACTAAAAGTAGAGGTTCCAGCCAAAGTTGTACCATCTGTAAATATGCTGCAATAATCTATGCCATCTACAAGAAAGTCTTGCAGAACTTCTTTGCTAATATCTGAAAATTTATCATTAATTCTTATAGGAACGGGGCCGCCAAACTTATAGATATTTGGAGCCTCAAGTCCATCTATAAATAAATGCATTTCATCCTTCTCATAAAGGGTATTTAGCCTCCAGCTTGCCGCTACATGATGAAGCTCTCCAGGTTTAAAGCTTTTTATATTCGTTGCTATATTGTACATGTTGACATCGCCGCTCTTTGATAGCGAATTATCAAAAACTCTAAAATTCATAAAGCCTTTGCCGTCTTTAAATATTGATATTCTATTTTCCGACTCTCGCTGCCCGCTATCAAAGATATATCTTAGCTTATCTGATGTAAAATAAAGCTCATCAACATCGAACTCTTGCACTGAAGCGTAACCATATCCATAACCATCTGAAGACGTATCTGCATAACCATCTGCATAGCCATCTTCTCCAATTACCGAAAATCCAAACTCTATTTTTGAATCTGTGCTAATGAAGAAGTCTCCAGCCTCAAGGGTTGTAACTCCATCCTCGTATCTTGCGCTATACTCTATAAGGCCCAGGTCAAGAACATTTCCATCTAATTCGCTATGGAAATCTACCGCGCTTGACAATGATCCATCGAATAAATGTATTGCAAAAAATGGCTCGCTAAGTAATTCGCAAGCTTGAGACGTATTTGCCGAAAAGTCATCAACATCGAGCTTGCTCAGAATCTGAGAATTAGACTTAACCGTTATGATCCCTGTCTTGCTATTTTTGTTTAATGTAAGCTGATTGAACAAACCGTTATCCCAATCAAAATATGATATATCGACTATTTCACTTGAGTTGCCGTCTACAACCAAGACCAATGGCTGCCCCAGATCGCTTATGGCCAAAGCAACTTTTACATTTATATCGTTATCATAAATGTGTATTGGAGTTATTCCGGTTATGATTCCAGATATAGCCCCTTCAAACTCGCCAACCGAAGAGGCCGAAAGTCTAAAGTCTACCTCTGCGACCCTAAAGCTAACCGTTGCAGAATAATTTCCTCCATAACAAGGCAGGCTTGTATATGCGAAGCTTCCATCTGCTATATTATGATTGCAATCATCTACGCTTGCAACAGATGGTCCCATTCTATAAACACCACCGCTTGAAGTCGTGGCGAAAGCCCCATGCTTCATCCAGGCTGAAGCCTCTCCTTCTGCTCCTCCTATCAATATATTGATGAGTTCCGAAGATGTTTCTCCGATCTTTTTCCACCCATCTCCTTCTCCCTCACCCTCTAAGACTCCATCTCCACAATATCTGTACTCCGAGGCACAAACCAATCCCGTTGGGCACCCTGATCCGTCCTCTTCTCTGTGCGCTCTTACGACCGAAGAAAACTCTCCGTCTGTTGTTATTACTCCGGCAAATATATGGCTCATTGGAACATATGAATATACAAGATCATAAGGCAAAGCCGAACTACCAACGGCTGCGGCTACTCCCGTTGGCATATAAACAGACTCGCTGGCTCTCGTTCTAAGAACCCACTGTCCAACGTCATCTGCTAACGGAGATAGACATAATTCGTCAAACCCTATAAAAACTCCTTCCGCAGAATCTGCATTATATGGTAACCCAACCGACGTATCTGGAAAATCACTCTTGTTAACCTCAAAGGGAATCCTTCTTGGATTTCTGGCGCTTGCACCTATATAAATATCTGCCTCATCAAACCTATTATGTATAGAATACTTTAGACTATTGATATCTATAACAGATTTGCTGGTTCTATCAAGTGTTCCTACTGCGATTTTATCAGATAGGCTACTTGAGTTATCTACAGATACAATGCCTCCTGCTATATTGAACCATTTATCAAGATTTAGACTACTGTAAATTACAGCTTCCGCCTCAACATCAATAAGGTCTGTATAAAATAAATCTATATTCTTCTTTTCCGAAGTAATGGAACTAGTAATTACAACCTTAACATTGTTTTTCATCGGATCTCTCACGAAGGAGAGGTCTACATAATCTGACATCCAATCAACTATGTAGCTTTTTGCTTCATATCCTAAATATGTTGCTGCATCAGGACTCGTCTTAGTAAGTATAGATAAAGTTTGATAAAGAACTGTTATTTCGCCAGTTGGAAGCAAGCTATTTATAGCATCCGCTCCTTGGGCCGTTATATATTGCTGATTTTCCGGAATCCTGTTTACTACAAAGCCAGATACTGTATCTGGGATAGAGTCTAAGACTAACTCTTGGTCTTCATCCAAAAATGCATATACTTCATAAACCGCTCCACGAGTATCTAAAACTCTAAAAGCAGACGGCTGATCATCGAATGGCACATCGGTATCGCCTATATAGCTAAAATCTATATTAAAATCTAACTCAATTCTAATTGACTGAAAATCCTTATCTCTGAATTTTGATAATTCAGCCAGCGTATCATCAACTGCACATTTACAATTTCTTGTGATATGCAGTCTGTTATAATCTGGAATTTCATTATGTTCTATATGTTCATCGCCAACTCTAAACGTATATATTTTTCCACTATCCGGATTGATTAGCGGCCTCATTGAAAACATAGAAAATAGAAGCTTTTCTTTATCTCCTATGGAAATAAAAGCTGGACTGCAGAATCTATACAGCGTGTCTTCGCTACCTTCCGCTATAAGACCTCTAGATGCATCTGACAGAGATCTTCCAAGCCCAAGGATGCCCAGGTTCACTATATTAAACGCAAGGTCCTCTGACGCCCTTCTCCTTGGCGGATTTATATCATTAGGAGCAGAAAAGCTAGATACCTTTAACGAAATATCAAGTTCTGTTTTTACAACCCTAGAGATAGAAGCCTCTTCTTTCACAAGGGCAAAAGCTCCAATCAGCTCTTCCTCTTCGCCTCCAGCTATATCATCGACCCAAGAGCTAGTATAGTTGTGAATAGTTACGCTTGGCGCTGAGCTGTCTACGCCGCCAACCGCATCCTCTGACGATAAAACGTTAAATCCATTTTTATAATCAAAGATATTGTCTCCAAGTTTATATGCATAATGCTTGAGTCCAATATTGTCTATATGTATTGTTAAAGTTGCATCATTATCAATGCCGGCCCACTCTGGACAAACCCATGCAGAAATCGTGCCCTCATCCAGATTTATATTTGAGATAGCAGGAACAGAGACGACCGTATCGTCCTTTATCATTATTCCTTCTTCAAATTTACAGGGTTTAAACTCAATAGTTCCGTCTATCTTTATTTCTTGTGGATTAAGATACTCTCTGCCCAAGATCCAGTTTCCAAAAACAGATTCTGTAATTCCTGGAGTTATATCTGTGAAAGATTCAACCAAAGATCTGAAAGCAGGGATGGTCGGGCCCTTTGTAAATGCCTGTACCGTTCCGGCTAAGGCGCTTCTGTATAACTCGCGGTCTGTGGTCAGGGGAAATCTTTGGAAAAATGGTATTTTCGTCAAAACACCAAAGTTTTTCCTTAAAGCATCTCTTAGTGCTCCATACTTGTATGTAGCATAATAAGTTTCTCCCTCATTTATCGCGCTTCCTACCGACCAATCTATTTGGTTATCCCCATATTCGTATGAAACGTAAACATCATCATATGAATATACATAACTCAAATAAAGTCGTCCCGCCCTATAATCAACGCCAACCTTAGTTCCGACTTCTGGAACAAAAGTTGTCTTATAAATTACATTTACAGGATCTCCCTTGTTCACATATGAATCAGACGGAATGGTTATTGTAACACCCGAGCTAGAGGTTACAACTGTTGATTTTACAATTACTTGGGCGCTTCCTAGTGCCGGGGAGCTTGCGCTAACATTGTTTTCTGCCGGAACAGAAACCACTATTTTTGACAATGCAGCATCAAAACTAACAATTGTAAAGCGATTATCATCACTATCTAATAAAAAGTCTCCGCTTGTATCAATGCTATCCAAAATTATGCCAGACTTAATATCTGCAGAAATATTTGCACCCGAAGCTTCCGTATTAACTATCTCTAAACCATCTATTTTTAGAACATTAAGCTTTTCATCAAAAATCTCAGAATCGGTTGGTGTATGAATTATTTTATAAACTTCATCAAACGATGAATCATTAATTACAATTTCATAATTGCTTCCACTCTCTGCAAGCCTGGTGCTATGCGTCTTTTTTAAGTCTATTATGTTGTCTTCAAATGACATAAATATAGGATTAAAGATATTTCCGCCGCCACCTTCGGCCAATTCGTTTACCGAACTAGATCCTAAATCTTCTTTTCTGCTTGCCTTAACAGAAGAGGTTAGGCCCGCCCCCTCTAGTGAGGCCAGAGAGTAGACTCCCTTCATATCAGAAGCGCCAGTCGGAAGAACCACAGTATAGTCATCCAAAATAACGCAAATGTCTTTAAGCTTACCATGTAGATCAAAAGCGGTTGTCTTTTCGTCTGGAAGCAAAAGAGTAGGTTCTAAATCAAGAAGCGTAACTTTATCAGCAGTATTTGTCGGATTCTCATAGACTATAGAGGCATCTTCCAGTGTATCCGAAGATACAAGCTTCTTTGAAGCTTCTACGATGCTTATAATATTACTGCTAAATGTCGAAATAGACCCATGCCTATAGTTGACATATCCTAATTCATAATTCTGATTATAAGAAACGGCTAAATAAATTTGACCATGTTTATAGTCTATGCTGTAATCTCCTACCTTGCGCAATCTGGACAGGTTTTCGTAAAAATCCTCTCCCTTTTTTGATGCTATCGAAGATACAATGTTGCTATCAAAAGCTCTTTCTGTTCCTGGATTAGTCTCGATGTCTTTAAAGTATTTTTCTTTAGAAAATAAATCTGATTTCGTAAATTCGATAGAAGAGTTTACATAAGACCCAATGGCATCCTCTGAATCATTTAAAATATGTGTCTTATCCAGACTAAAGGTCAAACCCTTGGTTCCAATAGTTACATCTTCTTTTAAGCTTGGAGCCGTTGCTGCGGCATTTATCGCCATTGAGCTAATCAGATTATTAGAATCTGGACTTCCAAAGAACTTAATTTGCAGATCTTCAATATCGTCAGAACCGCTTAGCCCCTTGCTTCTTATGAAATAATTTTGAGAGTTATAATCAATCAATTCTGCGGGGATTCCTGGAAAAAACTGAATATTATCGTTTGAAGCATTTGCTGTTATTTCTACAGAAAAAACGGGACAAACAAATTCTCCAATTGGCTCCAACCTTTCAAGCTCAACTAAGTCAAATTTTGCCAATTCGTTATTTTCTGTTTTAAACTCTGGAGATCGTCTTCCTGTGAAATATATTTCATCATCTGTGTGGTAAAGCGAAGAATACACCTCTCCAGTTGTTTGGTTATATATCCTAAAAACATTTGTTACAGGAGTATTTTTTGGATTTATTACAAAAGATGATGCAAAATCATTTGCAACATGCTCATTAAGAATCTCCGTGTGACATGGCGCTTTATAATCAACGCTTTCAACATAAACTTTATCATAATTAAAGTCTATGTTTACCTCTTCGTCTACTATGCTTCTGTTGCTTGCTGCAACAAACTCATCATCTTTTATGTAATAGTCTAAATTCTTTGAAAATACATTTCTATAGAGATATGTTGCAATATTGTTCTTTGAACCGGTTCCTTCGCCAACCTCTTCTGCGCCAACAACAATCACTTCTCCTGTGGAATAATTTATTGCATATTCGCCTATCTTAGATGGCAACTTTGAAGAATTAAACACAAGCTCCAGCCGAAATGCCTCAGATGCTTCTGTTGTGTTTTCTCCAGCGGCAAAAGTAACTCCGCCTCTTTCTGGCACACTATTGTTAGCATCAACAATTGGAGCATTATCTAGGAAAAACCTTGTTATATTGGTTGGAATGGACTCTGTGTCAATCTGCTTTAAATTATAAACTTCTATTGATGCCTCATTGACCTTTCTGCCCGTATCTTTATACAGATAAGATACCTTTATCGTATCACCAACGGTTGGTTCATCAATGTTTCCAAATTCCGATAACAAAACCTGATTGCTTTTAAGGTCAATATAGCTAAAAGCATATGATGGATCATATCTGTTGCTATTTATAGAGTATTTATTTGTTAAAATATTATATTCCGTACCTATATCCCCGTTACAATCTTCTTCGTCCGTAGACCTTATAAGTTTTAAGCTGATTAATTTGATTATATTTTTGTTTTTTAAAGATATCAAAAACCCTTTAAAGCTATTCCCTTCTGAGGAAAGAGAGATCTCCTCATCCTTAACGTATATCTCCTGCAATGCTATAGGATGCTTGGGAATAGAGGTATGTCTGCTTATCGTAGATGTTGAGCTATAATCTAAGGATCTAAATATCAAATTATTTTTAGTTGGATTTGAAGAAACACGCTCTACAACATATGCATTTTCATTGAACAGCCTGTCTGTTGCTCCAGAGCTTCTAGTCCTCTGTTCGTCAATAACTTCTTGTATTATATAGTTATCGCTTAATAATTCTCCAATATGCTTTTGTGCTTGAAAAATCTCTTCTGCTTGAGCATTGATGATATTGCTTACGTTAGAATTCTCAAGATCATAAAGCCTTGGAATATTTATAAGCATACGGTCCCTAACGGGATTGTGATTCTTTAAACCTACGAAAAATAATTTTCTAGTTACGTCATCATTAACTAGCGGGATGCCTCTAGAAGACGCAAACAATACATCATCTGAATCCAGAAGTTTTAAGACATAGTAGTTGCCAGCAACCTGCGGTCTCGTCTTTACTATTACAAAGCTACCTTCTACAGTAACCTTAACTACCTCTAAATCATCAATATTTCCGCTGATTGACTCAATCAGAAAATTGTCCTTCCCTAAAAGTTCAGTCAGCTCTCCGTTGAATGCTACTTTTAGTTCGGTACTTGATGGTATAGAGAAAGAAACTGGCCTTAACATACTTTGTCCTAATTGATTCTAAACTTATTTCTCGATATTGCTTCAAAAATAACAGAACCAGGTGATATTGTTTGATTATCCAATGCTTTTATAAATGCTTTTCTACCTGTCTTGTCAGACTCATTAAACATGGAAATATTAACTGAGTCGACACCGCTTTCTCCTGCAGCAACTGCAATTATATCAGAATAATCAACAATAGCTCCAAGTCTTGATGTATTTAGCAAATTAGTAACAGAATTTATTACATTTTCAACAATTTTATCAGCCTCACTTAAAGCATCATCATTAATCAACAGCGTTCCATCTACGTCTACAGTTAATTCTTCGGCTTCTTTTACAAGGATATCAGCAGTGATTGGCCTAACTCTTTCTGCTTCAACTGTAGTATCTACAATAAGCCTATTAACGTTATAGGCTACCGTAATTCTCTCTCCCTCTTTTGGTGCCAAAAAGTCATAATCCACGTAATAAGCTTGGCCATTTTCCGGCTGATTTAAAGGCTTAATATCAACGCTGCCTACCAAGTTTCCTGCGGTAGATCTAAATCCAGATGACACAGACACCCTGCTTATTCTTCCAAATCTTGCATTTGTTGTTCTTGCTCCTGATGAAGCAAAATATAACTCTTCGTATCCTTCTGAGTTGTATATCAGAATTTCTATTCTAAGCTTATCCCCAGAACTAATAGACATAGCGTTATTGACCGGAACTGACGGAAGCGTAAATTGATAATTTTCTAAATCTAAATCTGCTTGGGCGGCTCCTATATCATAGTCTGTATTCTTTAAATAATACCCCAAAATACTAAATTCTTTATCTACTTTATCATTCTTGTCTAACGTGCAAACTTTATCAACTCTTGCAATTCCGACATTTGTTGGAATAGAGGCTAAATCAAGGGCCTCTTTCAGTTCTGATTCTATGTCAAAAGCAAGGCCTGTCATGGTGACTCCCGCTACAACATCTAATGTATACCTATCAATAGTTGTTCCTGAGACCTTTATCTTTCCGGCGCTTGATGCTCCAGATATTCCAACTTGTAATTTTGTTGGTCCAAATCTAACTATTGAACTAGGCTCTCCTGCTGAATTGAATTCAAAAAATACTGGCTGATTATTCGTTGATGTGCTCGTGGTTTCTGGTCCAATCAAGGAATTGGTTGTTGTGCCGCCTATAATGGGCAAACCATCCAAAGTAACCTGCGAGTATACAGAGATTATGTTTGCAACATATGTAACATAAGCGTAATCTCCGGATAAATACAGGTCTTCAACTATATCTAAAAGCTCTTCTGCTTCCAAAACACTTTCTGATGGCAGAGTTATCTTGTCATTATAGTTGGAGCCATCTGTTTTGTTTATATCAAATAATTCTGTTTTGTTATAATGAACAGTAACGTCATCTCCAATAGAGCCAACAGCGTCTGAGGGAAGGTAAATAATTCTTGCGTCAAAAGATCCATCTGCTGCAGGTGTACTATAAAGCTCAAGGTTATCGCTTGTTCTTTTAACAGATATAATATTTACGATAACATCTTCAGCGGCGTCAAGCTCTATCCCAACAATGCTTGTTGCGCCCACCGTGCTAACAACAGATAATGTTGATGTTGTTTCAACTTTGTTATAAACAGATACAACCTTGTTAATTTCAAAATCTGTTTCTATTTCAAAAACCAATCCATCATCTGTTTTTGTGATTATTGCTGCTTCTTCGAAGATTCCTCCGCTAGACGTCCAATCTATAGAGTCTGTTGCCGAAGGATCTCTAAATTGAGAAAAGCTTTTTGACCCACCATAGTCGACATAAGAGTCATATTCTTGTCTCCATGTATAATTGGTATTCAAAACATCTGCAGCAGTTGGAAGAGATCGTCCTGTTATTTGAACAATCCCGCTAGTGTTTAGTCCATCTGAGTCTAAATTTTGATCAACAACAGAATATATCTCGCCTGTTGTCTTGTTTTGAACCTTGCTAACCCTAACAACTGGTGTGTGCAGCAATTTAATATATTCTTTGCCCGCAGAACTTACTTCTGAATTTTCTCCAATTTCATTAATATCCCTATACACTCCGGTCACATCGTTTATATCTGTAAAAGTGAGGGCATCTACGCTAAATGATTCACCCTTTGTAATGCTTTCTCCATTTACAATCTTGGTGTTGGAAATAAAATGAATTTTATCAAAACCAAATGGACTCCCTCCCGTTTCTGGATTTAAATCTTTTTGTAATTCAAAGCTTCCAGAAACAATTCCATCGCCATCTGTAAATGACTCTGTTAAAATGCCCGAAGAGCTGCCAACAACGGATATCATGGAGTCTACTGGCTGTGCCGGTATAGAGCCAGTTGAAAAGGCCAAAACTCTTCTCTCTTCTGACGTTCTCGTTTGATCTTGCCCTACCTGCCCCAGTGTGTGGTCATTTCTTTCGTCTGAAATATTGCCTGCTCCAGATAGATCTGTAAAGATAAAGGATTCTGAGACAGCCTCAATGCTTCTTCCTAAAATATATATGTCAACCTTTCCGCCTGTTCCTGAGCTTATTATTCTACTGGAACCATCGTCAAGCTCTATCGTTTCTGTTCCGTCTCTAAGCATCAAAGAGTTACCCGGTTCAACAACTAGGGCATCTGTAACTCCGCTTACTCCCAAAACAGCATTTCTATACCCAGCAGAAGTGCCTACGTTGGCTCCGCTAAATACCGAGAGAATTCTTGTTCTAAAGGAATTGTCCGTCTCCCTGTTTGCCCCGCCAGTCATAGCGGTCAAGTTTATAACAGAAACTGCAAATGGCAAATCCGTTTCTATAATTTGAAGAGTCTCCCTGTTTGCCCCGCCGGTCATAGCGGTCAGGTTTATAACAGAAACTGCAAATGGCAAATCCGTTTCTATAATTTGAAGAGATCCTACATTTCCCGTAGTTCCTGTTCGTGTTGCTTGCGCCGGAATCTCTATTGCATATGTGCTGCTTATGCCTGCTATATTTAAAGACTTTCTCATGCGACTTGCGTTGGCTGCCAGCCTGTTTTTGTCTGTAGCTGACATAACAAAGTTTCCAACCGTTCTATACTTAGATCCATTTCTAGCAGTTACAAGTGTTCCGCTTGGTATCGAAACATCTGATATCAAATTATTGGTACAAAAGATAACAATTCCACTAGCAGCAGAGCCTGTGTTTCTTGTAGATCCAAAGTTTGCCGCTAAACGATCTAGGTCTCTCCCCGTGGTTGTAGCAAGAGATTGCTTTTCGGACACCAAATTAATAGAAGAATACAGCCTTGATATTTGATCTGCTGGCAGATCAACAAACAAATCCCGTGTAACCGTGCCAGGCTTTGTATCGAGATTTGGCTGAGAAAAGCCAAGTCTCTGTATCATGGTAGAAACAATTTCACTAAACGATCTAAATGTAGCCATCACCCATCCCTATACTATCCTTACTGTAATAATATCTTTTACTACCGTAAGCTCTTTTGTCAACACAGAAATAAAAATATTATAAAGCCTTGGATCTACATTGTCTCTTGCAACCGAAATACTTGATATATCTATAATAATTTCACCTGGAGTTAAAGCTTGTCTTCTTGACTGCGCCCGCTGAAGAGACATTAAGTTTCTAACCGCATTTCTTGCCGAAGACTCTAAATCTAAAGATACCAATCTTTCGTCTGCCTGATGGCCGATTTGTAACGCACCTATGTGGCTTCCATATTTTGGATGATACTTGTTGCCTCCAAGGTCTGTTAACAATATTTTTATAATATCCTGTCGTAATTTTGAATTACCAGCAACTACCCTTACAGTCCCATCGGTTTCTATTTTTATATCCCCTCTTACTAGGGCTAAATCAAAAGACATAATTAATATTCCTAAACTCTGTTTTTTATGTTAAAAATAATAGAAATATTGTTTATAAGAATCTAATAAAGTTAATCATCTTGGTCAAGGTCTGGAAACACAAACTCACCATCGGGCTGTTCAAACATATATAAAAATAATTTATAGGCATCAAAAGCCCTTAGCGCTATATCGTTTACCGCCGTTGCTATGGTATCTCTATCTTCTGCCATTTGGTCGAAAAATCCACTTGAATATTCTAGTTTTAAATTTATAAACTGTTCTTCTGTCAATAATGATATTAAAGTTTTTTCCTCTGCCGTAAAAAGTGCAATTAAAAACGCAATAACGTCAACTGCCCCTACTCCTTTTGCCACTCCCAATTTTGATGATATTTGAGATTGACCTGCATCCCCTTTCTTTGCTGCCTTTCTGACTTCTTTTTCGTTTAATTTGTTTAATTCGCCTTCTCCCAATTTTGATGATATTTGAGATTGACCTGCATCCCCTTTCTTTTCTGCCTTTCTGACTTCTTTTTCGTTTAATTTGTTTAATTCGCCTTCTACCCACAGCCTTGGCACATCCATTGTAGCTAAAACTGCCCCCATCAGGTGGGCGCTTCTAACGCTGCTATTTCTAACAGTATCTTCTTGCAGATCTAATGCAATTGGTGCTTCATTGTCTCCCAGGATTAACATAAGAGCGTCTTCCATTGCCTTCATCGCCTCTAGTCTACATCTTTCCGGCGAACTCTCGCAATGCTCTACCTTAGACAAAGGCGTTGCTGAATTATCTGATTCAATATCTATATTTCTCTTCGGAGCCAAACCTGTTTGATGCTGTATCTTAAGAATGTCTTCTCTGTTTTTCTTTATATCTATTACGAAACTATGCAGCGTAGTAAAAAGCCTAACCACAATCAAGGATTCTAATAAGCCCATTTGATCTGCAATATCCGCATAAGATATTGGTTTTTCATATGTTCCAACCGTTATGGGAGCACTATCTCCCTCTGATAAATTGGGAGCATTAAGAATTGTTCCGCTAACCACATCTAATCTTATTCTAATTATTGCTTCTAATAATGTTGACTTTAATGCTTGACGATTTACGGTTCTTAAGGTCTTTGGCATAAATGGTTCGGCAACCATTCTTTTTGGCTCATTAATGCATTTGGCTATTCTGCCATCTTGAACCGGAGGAAATAATAAATATGAAAATTTCCAAAA
>Ga0208299_1000899_pt1 | contig 24367 bp, 33 predicted proteins | sample 15_taG_FD_184089 | JGI IMG/M metagenome (GOLD analysis project Ga0208299, IMG submission 184089) | Marine viral communities from the Subarctic Pacific Ocean - 15_ETSP_OMZ_AT15312 metaG (SPAdes) (version 2) | ecosystem: Environmental > Aquatic > Marine > Oceanic | place: Pacific Ocean | collected...
AATCAAGATTCCCCCGAGCAGTTATGTTTTTATTGGTGGTGATCACACCAAAGGCAATGGAAACGCGTATGCATCGGCATACGGTTCGCAACCAAGCAAGAGCGCCGAGCGCATTGCACCCGGTGGGGTCTTAAAAACTCCAGAAGCAGGAGGAGCGAAAACTAGTTATTTTATAATTCACCCAATGAACCATAATATATGGTCTAGTGATAATAATGGTAAGATAGATAGTATGCAAAATAATAGTATTCCATACTTACCCTTTGGTTTAACTAACCTAAGGGGTCCTGTCAATAGTATTGATTTTTCTAAACAAGACGCGCCGGGATTGAGAGAGGCTAGATATTATAATTCTTCCCAATCAGGACTGACTTTGTTATCAAACGTATACGACGTAACAATCAAACTAGATTTAGTTTTGGATTATTATCCGGGTGGACTTATCTATGTTGACCCCGTGGATCTAACTGAAAACAAAGGGGGTGCACCATCTAAACCTCATGAATCAAAATCATTATGTTTTGCAACAGGGATTGGTGGGTATCATATGATAACTAATGCAACTTATACATTTAACAATTTTGAAAAAGCAATAACCGGAGAGGCTTCAGTAAAAGCAAAGTGGGTTTATTCCGGTGCTGCAAATGAAATAAAAGGCCAAAGGAAGGCTACCACAAAGCCCAGCGAGAAAAAGAAGGATGGTTCTGAAGCATGCGAGAAGTATATTGATAAACGCGAAAGTGAAAGAGTTAGTCAAATAAACAAAGAACAAGCAAAATCAGTTGAGGAATCTAAAGAAAAAACTGAAAAGAACAAATAAGGTATATTCACAATGTCTAGAATTTTTAAAAATAAAAAGACACTACCGGCAAGGCCCGAGTGGTACTACGGTGTAAAATGGAAAACACAAGCATACATTGAAAACAAAGGAGCGGGACCAAAAGCAATAAAAGATTTGGGTTTTGTCGAAAGAACACACTATGGTGTAATGGATAATTTAAATTACGCTGTAATACCAGATGAATTGTATATAACCCCTTTGGATTCTAATAATCCAATCACATCCCCTAGAGTTTTTAGTTTTGTTGCAAATGCATGGTCGATTATGAAAATGAATTTTACGGTGGCTTGTCAGAAAAATCTGATTCAAAAATCCGCTGCAGCATTTGGAGAAATGAATGCACTTCAGGCATATGAAAATCCTACGGTTAAATATAGAACGTATATACAGGCTGTATTGGAGAGTTTTAACTCTGTATATATTCCAAATATAATTGGTATTAATAATATAACATCTCATGAAAAGTATGTCAATAATTTTTTTAATATGTTAAGAAATATTTATACAAATAGACCTATAACAATGTCTAGATGGCTAAAGTCTAATGGTTCATCAATATTAGATACTGGTTTGGCAATAAAATATTTTGAAATCCCAAGTGGGAATGATCAAAGAAAGATTAACACAATTATTGATCACCCATCATTTCCATACTTTAGGAACCTGTGTTTAAATATGGGCTTTTCTATACTACATAATCAACCTAATATACTTTTATTTGATATTGCTTCACCTGCTGCTAGACCTTATCTAGTAAGAGAAGGGATGAGCAGTATAGATAAAATATTTTCTGCTAGATTTAATAAATCATATAATAATGACATGAACTTGTTATATAATAATATTAATTTATATTATAATAGATTAGTATTAAAATACCCTAGTTCACAAATATTATCAGTTTCATGCAACAAGGTTAATGAAAGATGGATAAGAAGAAATTCAGTAGATGCAACTTTAAGACCTAGTGAAGCAAAAGTGCTATGGGATTGTATATATTTAAGAAATATCGAGGAAGGTCTCCCTAATTCCGAAGAGAGACTTCAGGAAATATATAAAAAAGCAATTTATTTCCACAAAAAAGTTGACAACACAAAAGCAATACGTTATATTAGTAGTGTATTCAAAGATGAGGTATGGAATAAAGATTACGGTTATGATGATCTATCAAAATCCATAAGATCAAATTTAGATACAGTAGCAACAACAGGAAATATTACAACAGGTGAGAGAAGATCAAAACCCACTAGTACACCGTCTGGCGGTGGAGGAACGGGAGGCTCATCTGGATACTAGGAGGACATATGATATTCCAATTGATGGATAACAAAAAAGATTGCATAGGTATTTTTAAGAATGGAGAGTTTTATTATGATACGATTCCCGAGTCAGTAACGAAAACTTGGTCATATTCTGATCATCTTAGCAATAAGTACATTGAATATGCTTTTTTATATACTGGTGGCTTAAAAATCTCAGATTTTTGCCCAGAAGAGTTGATGGCCCGATGGATAACAGCAGAGAGTAAAATAAAATCCCACTTTAAATCACTTTTCACAACTAACATTAATGTTGACGACATTTGTTTTTTTGATATGATTCCTAGGAAGCATTTATATCACTATTACCAAACAAAAAATGAAATTTGTGACTGGGTATTTAAAAATATTGAAAAACCGAAGAATTATTCTTTTTTACATGATACTTATATAACTTGTCATAACATAAACAAACATAAAGTGAATGTGAATATGTCGCGATTATATCAACATGCAAAAAATGATGTAAAAGCAAAAAATTTACTTCACTGGATGCAATCGAATCCACAACCTTGTGTAAATTATGATATATTTGGTAGTAAAACAGGCAGAATTACGACAAAAATGGGAAGTTTTCCCATTATGAACTTAAAAACGGAAATAAAAGACATTGTAGAACCAAAGCATGATTGTTTTCTTGAATTTGATTTTAATGCTGCAGAAATAAGAACAATGATTTCCCTAATGGGACAAAAACAACCACAGGAGGATATTCATGAGTGGAACATCAAAAACATCTTCAAAGAAGACATTAGTAGAGCAGAAGCAAAACAAAAGTTTTTCGCTTGGCTCTATAACTCGGAAAACAAAACTATCGATTCTGAATTCTATAGCAAAGGCGCTCTCGTCGAAGAGTTTTATTGCGAAGAACAAAAAGAAATACGGAACCCATTTGGTAGAAGGGCAACTTGCGATAGATTTCACGCACTCAACTATCTACTACAGTCCAGTTCCTCCGATAACTGTTTGGACCGAGTCAACAAAATCGAAAGATTCTTAAGAGACAGGAGAAGTTATGTCGCCTTTACTATACACGATTGCATTATTATTGACCTTCATCGGGATGATAGGGCTCTTATTCCGCAGTTAAAGCAGATATTTGAAGACACAAAATTAGGGAAGTTCAAGTCTTCCTGTCACATAGGCAAAAATTATGGAAACATGAGAGAGTTTAAATGGAAATAAAGGAAGGAGATTTGGTTATGACTCTGCCTAAAGTTGAAAAGATAAAAGCAATTCTTGATCGAATTTATGTAGGCCAAATTGGAGTCGTAACAAGTGTCAGTTCCAGATTTGGTGGTAAATTTGTATATGGTGTATTATTAGATGGTCAAGAATATTTTTTATTTGACGATGAAATTCAAAAATTGGAGAAAGAATGTTAATCATTGGACTAGGACAAGCCGGCTGCAATATAGCAGAACTTTTTAAAAAACAAAATAAATATGAAGTTGTTCAAATAGATGAAGGTAAAGGAATAAAGAAACAAAAATCAGTGGAGGAATATGATTTAATCGAATATAAACCTCGCAAGAAAGCCATCAAATCGGCTTCTGAAGGCATTCTGTTCGTTTGTGGTAGTGGTAAGGTCGCCGGAGCCTCTCTAAGGGTTCTAGAGGGCCTGAAACACGTTAAAATGACGGTGGTGTATATCTATCCTGATCTGGAGTTCTCATCAGATATTGAAAGAAGAAGGAATAAGGTACATTTTAGTGTGTTACAAGAATATACCAGATCTGGTTTGATTGGTGAATTAATTCTTTTGGATAATAAGACATTGATGAAGTTAACACCACCCGGAACAGTATACGATTTCTATAGAAATATTAATTATCTTATATATTCCACGATACATACTTTAAATTATTGTTCAAACGTGAAACCAAAATTTTCATCAACACATAAACCGAAGAAAATTAGTAGAATATCAACAATCGGCTATGCTAAGTTTGAAGAAGATGAAGAAAAGTTGTACTTTCCACTTGACAACATAACTGAGACGTGTTATATTATTAACATAAATGAAGAAGAACTTGCTAATGACGTTTCAATCATGCCTAATGTAAAAGGTATGGTTCGAGACAATAAAAAATTAGAGAGAGACACTTCATTTTCTATTTGGTCCACAACTGAGGACACAAATTATTATTATGCAAGACACTACACTCATTTTATTCAGGAGGACAAATGAAAATTTACAACGTTATAGAACACGACAGGATTGATTGCTATAAAAGGGCAGAAACATTTACTTCACCAATTTTATCTACAACTAACGCTACCGATGCTTATAATGCAGCAGCAAATGCGTGGCTAAGTCATTATATCGATAGATTTGATGGTGATCTTGAATTCGCACCGGGAATCAATGAGATTCGAAAAGTTATTGCTGGAAGCAACGGCGAAGCAATACATGAGGCTTTTAAAAACAACAGTTTTGATATCTTCAACCCTGAGTATATCAATGAGCCTACATTTGAGATTTCGGTGATGGTAGAAGAATTAGGTTCCAAGAAGTGTTCACTGGATACTTCTCTGATTCAGGTAATCAAAGACCTCGCCGAAGAATAAAAATTCAAAAAAAACTTGACAGTATAACCTAGACGGGTTATATTATTATATAATACAAAGCAAGGAGATAAAAATGCTTAGTTTAATGTTGTTCACACTCATTGGGTGTGGCGAAAAAGAAGAATCAAAAGACACAGCACCTGCTGCTGATGCTTCGACAGAGAATTAAAAAAAATATTTGACAATATAATCGTAACAGGTTATATTATTATATGTGTTCAACAAAAGGAGAAATTATGAGCATTACACAAAACTTACCAGTATATACTGGAACATTCACTACACAAAAGGGAGAGAGACGTACTATGTCTTTCGTCAAAATAACAGATCTTCCTTCTTCTGTTACCAGTTTGCACTCACGAGTTCGAAATTTACAGCCCGGGTTTGAAACTGTTTATGATGTAGATAAGGGTCAATATCGTACCTTTAATTACAACACTCTCGTGGGCAAGATTTCTATGTCCGATCGTAATATAACAATCTAAGGGTAACCCCTAAGGTTTTTGTTCATTTTCCTTAAAAAAATGTTCACTTTTTTCTTGACACGGTTTAAGATACGTGTTATATTATAAGTATGAGTTGAATTATACAACTTAAAATAAAACCGGGAGTAAGGTTAAAACCCTGCTCACCTTAAAATAGCAACTATAGGAGAACTAACATGGCTATTAATATCGAAGCGATGCGTGCCAAACTTAATGCATCTAAAAATGGCAAAAGAGAATCAAACAGTACGAAATGGAGACCCTCACAAGGGGATCAAACCATTCGTATCCTTCCTACAGCAGATGGAGACCCGTTCAAAGAGTTTCATTTCCATTATAATGTAGGCAAAAATCCCGGAATTCTATGTCCTAAGAAGAATCACGGTGAAGACTGTCCAATTTGCAACTTTGCATCAAAACTATGGAGAGAAGGCGTTGAAAGTGATGACGTCACTCTTAAATCAGAAGCAAAGAAACTTTTTGTTCGTAAACGTTATTATTCACCAATCATTGTTCGAGGAAAAGAATCCGAAGGAGTAAAAGTTTGGTCTTATGGAAAACAAGCCTATGAAAATCTCTTAGGATATGTTTTGGATCCTGATTATGGTGATATCACAGACTCTGAGACTGGTACGGATATCGTATTAAATTACGACATACCGGGAACCCCGGGTTCTTTTCCTAAGACCACCTTAAAGCCTCGCCGGCGTCCAAGTGTTCTTTGTGATGATGCAATTGCTGATTGTGCAGACTTATTAGAGTCTATTCCAAATATCGGCGAATTGTTTGAAAGAAAATCAACAGATGACATTCAAGCGATCTTAGATGATTTCCTTTCTACCGACACGTCCTCCGAAGGTAGATCGACTGAAACAACTAAGTACAACACATCTTCCACTTCGGACGTCGACAAGGCTTTTCAAACTTTTATGAAAGATGAATAAGTCGTAACCCTCCTATGTTGCAAGGGTATTGGTCGCCCACCCTACAAAAAGTGGCGACCGTTTTTTACACCGCAGGGAGGCATGGGTTTACAGATGCCTAATTTATATTAAAAAAAAAGGAGGCTGTATGGCTTATAAATATCCAACCGCAAAAGAAGGTAAAACAGTTAAGGTGCACTATGTTGGAAAATTCGATAACGATGACGAGTTTGATAACTCGTATAGTAGAGAAAAACCAATCACTTTCACCCTAGGAAAAGGACAAATCATAACAGGATTTGAAAATGCAGTAGTTGGTATGACTCCCGGAGACAAAAAGAAGTTTTCCCTTTCAGCAGTGGAAGCATATGGGGAAATCAAACAAAAACTTTTTCAATCATTTGAAAGAAACACCTTTCCGGAAGAGTTCGAATTAACTGTAGGGGAATTGATATCAGTTCCAGCACAAGATGGTAGGACTTATCCTGCGTTCATTGAGAATGTAACAGAAGAATCTGTGATTCTTAACTTTAATCACCCAATGGCAGGAAAGAATTTAAATTTTGAAATTGAACTCATAGATATAGTAAAGGAAGACATAAGTGGGGAAAATAATAAAAATGAAAACAACGAAACCGGGCAAGATTGATATTGCAGCAATGAAAAAGTTTGTTAACAAAAAAGTTGGAATTGACATTGCTCATGACCTCCGTCAGGATAATCCTACGGAAGTAAAGACTTGGATCCCCACGGGATCAAGATGGCTTGACTCTATTACAGTTAGAGGAAAGTACGGCGGAATCCCCGTCGGTAAGATTACTGAGATAGCGGGTTTGAGTTCCGCTGGTAAATCTTTCATGGCTGTGCAAATAGCCGCTAATGCTCAAAAGATGGGAATGACGGTTGTCTATTTTGACGCTGAAAGTGCCATCGATCCATCGTTCCTCACCAACGCTGGTGTAAATGTGGAGGATCTCCTCTATGTCCAAGCCGTATCGGTTGAGAAAACATTGGAAACCATTGAAGACCTCATGGGAGAATATCCAGAGACAAAGTTTCTTTTTATATGGGATAGTATCGCTGCTACCTCTTCGGAGAAAGAAATTGAGTCGGACTTCAACCCTCAGTCGACAATGGCGGTTAAGCCTCGCATTTTTGCTAAGGCTTTTCCAAAACTTACAATTCCGCTGGCGAATCAACAGTGTACACTAATCTTGATTAATCAGTTGAAAACCAACATCACTATGAATGTTGCTGAAGCGATGACCACACCGTTCATTGCGCCCGGTGGTAAAGCCATTGGGTACTTTTGTTCTATGCGAGTTTGGCTAACAAAACGCAAGGCCAAAGCAGCATACGTGACTGATGATACGGGATTGAGAGTTGGCTCGGAGGTAAAGGTCAAGATTGAGAAATCTAGATTCGGAACCGAAGGCCGTACTTGTGGCTTCAAGATACTTTGGGGCGAAAGAGTAGCAATTCAAGATGAAGAGTCTTGGCTTGAAGCATTAAGACTGTCTGGAAGCGGTAGATTCCGGGTAGGTGGAGGTTGGTACTACCTTACCGACTCCAAGGGTAAGGAACATAAGTTCCGATCCTCTCAGTGGATTGAGAAACTCACTGATAAAAAGTTTCGAACATTAGTGTTTGAAATTATGGATGAAGAGATCATCAAGAAGTTTGATACTGAAGGAAAGAACTTCTCCATTGAAGATGATAAATAAGTAAATTATTATTTATTATATTCCCCAAATGTTAACCCCCTTGTTTTCGAATGAGGGGGTTTTTTTATTTATTTATTTGACAAAAGACAAGGAACAAGTTATATTATAAACATAATAGGAGGACATTATGAAAAAGATATTAATTAAACACAACGGTAATCAGTTTATTGGGTACCTACTGGAAGACAGAGAAACAAAGTTTGTTGCTCTCAATGAGTCAAAATTGGTTACTTGGCATTATCCAAAATCTTCTCATACTTATGTTGTGGTGGAGGAAAAATGAGCAAAGTTATGTTTATAGACGGATTGAACATGTTCATCCGCAGTTATATCGTGAATCCTACTTTAGATAAAGAAGGGCGCCCTATCGGAGGTTGTATAGGGTTTATGAAATCCTTACAGAAAGTGTGTCGAAAATTCCAACCCGACGAAGTGATTGTGGTGTGGGACGGACATGAAGGATCCCAACGCAAAAGAGCACTTAATAAAGAATATAAAGAAGGTAGAGGTCCTATAAGGTTTAACCGGAGATTAATCCAACTAGACCCTAAAGAACAAGTGAAGAACAAAGCATATCAATTAATCAGACTTATGGAGTATCTAAATGAACTACCAGTCATACAAATCACAATCGACTTTGTTGAAGCCGATGATGTTATCGCTTATGGAGCACGGCACCCTTATTACGGAGGGTGGGACAAAATCATTGTATCTTCTGATAAAGACTTTTTTCAACTCTGTGATAAACACACATCTATTTATCGACCCATTCAAAACAAGATTGTTACAAAACAAAGCATTCTTGATGAGTTTAAAATTCATCCCAATAATTTTGCCCTTGCTCGTGCAATTGCTGGAGACTCAAGTGATAACTTACCGGGGGTTGCTGGTGTTGGGCTTAAGACAGTTGCTAAGAGGTTCCCATTTTTGGCTAATGAAGAGGAATCTAGTTGTCAAGAGATTGTTACAAACTGTGCAATGCAGGGAAAAATTCTCAAATTACATGAGAATATTATCAAATCTGCAGAGTTGGTAAATAACAATTATAGAATAATGCAATTATACTTTCCGAATATCAGGCCAATAAATCGTATTTTTATTGATAATACATTAATGAAGTTCGAACCTGAGTTTTCGAAACTAAAGTTTACAAAAATGTTGTTTGCAGATGATTGCGGCTACATTAATTTTGATGAATTAAGCATGGTTATGAAAAAAATAAAAAGATAGCGAAATAATTTGACAAATCAAAAAAACAAGTTATATTTAATAACACACTGGAGGACATATGGACAATAATAATAGAGAGACTTTTTCGAGGTTTGGGAGACATTTTCAAGAAAACATGTGCCAACTTATGTTGGAAGACAGACCATTCTTCGATCAAATATCTGAGGTTTTAAATGTTAATTTCTTTGAAAAAAAATACCTGCAAATATTTATAGAAACACTGATGAAGTTTAGAGAACAATACTCTACTCATCCAAACCACGAGGTGATGATGGCTCTGTTAACAACAGAACTTAACCATCATGATAGGGCAACCGCCAAGCAAGTTAGAGACTATTATGCTAGAATACATACCTCTGATGGGGTTGAAGGTGCCGAATGGATAAAAGATAAATCAATTGATTTTTGTAGGAAACAAATATTGAAAGAAGCAATGATAAAATCCGTTAAGTTAATAAAATCTTCATCATTTGATGAGATTGAAAAGGTTATTCAAAATGCGTTGAAGTTAGGTACAGACAACAATTTCGGCCATGAATATCACAAAGACGCCCTCGCACGCTTTGAGATCATCAATCGCGCTCCAATCTCAACTGGGTGGGACCGAATGGATGAAATCTGTAAGGGAGGCTTAGGCAAAAATGAATTGGGTGTTGTTATCGCTCCTACTGGTGCTGGTAAATCAATGGTCTTGGTCCATTTGGCATCGCAAGCGCTTAGACAAGGAAAGACAGTGATATATTACACCTTGGAGTTAAAAGATACAGCAGTGGGTAGCCGGTTTGACTCTTGCCTAACAGGTATACCTCTTAATGATTTACGAGATCGTAGAGATGAAGTCCTAGACAAAATAAAAAAGGTTGATGGTACCCTAATAGTCAAAGAGTATCCAACCAAATCCGCATCGGTTCAAACAATCAAAAATCATATTGAAAAACTCAAAAAGAGAGGAATTGAACCAGATATGATACTGGTTGATTATGCAGACCTCCTGAGACCAGCAAGATCATCAGGCGAAAAGCGCCATGAACTTGAAGAAATATATGAAAGTTTAAGAGCGGTATCACAGGTGTATGAAATACCAGTTTGGACTGCTTCTCAGACAAATCGCGGCGGTCTTAATGCCGAAGTTATCACAATGGAAGCAATATCAGAAGCCTTTAATAAATGTTTTGTGGCTGATTTTATTTTCTCGTTGTCGAGAACAGTCCAAGACAAAGTAAACAGCAAAGGTCGAATTTTTATAGCAAAAAACAGAAACGGACCAGATGGTATGGTTTTTCAATCATTTGTAGATTGGTCTGACGTAACAATTAGGATTTTAGAAAGGGACGAAAGTGTTGATGCAATATCAGCAACGGCCGAAGCACTTACGCTTCTTAAGAAAAAATATCAAGAAATATCAGCGAAATAGGAGAAAAAAAACATGGAATTGGAAAAAAAGATATTATCAGACATAACTGTGCATATGAAATATGCTAGGTATCTAGATTTAGAAAACAGAAGAGAGAATTGGGGAGAGTTAGTAACTCGTAATATGAATATGCATATTAAAAAGTTTCCAAGTTTACAGCCGGAGATTGAAAATGCATACCAATTTGTTTATGATAAAAAAGTCCTTCCTTCAATGCGTAGTATGCAGTTCGGAGGTAAACCAATTGAAGTCTCGCCTAATAGAATATTTAACTGTGCCTTTTGCCCTGTTGATAATTATCATGTGTTCTCTGAGATTATGTTCCTTCTTCTAGGAGGCACTGGCGTCGGTTTTTCTGTACAAAAACATCATGTAGAAAAGTTACCAGAAATTAGAAGACCATCGAATAGAAGCCGCAGATTTTTAATTGGAGATAGTATAGAAGGCTGGGCTGACGCGGTTAGGGCGCTGGTTCAATCATACTTCAAAGGTACATCTAAGTTACGATTTGACTTTTCTGACATCCGTCCTAAAGGAGCAAGACTAGTTACATCAGGCGGAAAGGCCCCGGGCCCACAACCACTGAAAGAGTGTTTAGTAAAAATAGAAGGAATATTAGATGAAAAAGATGATGGGGAACACCTCGTTCCTATTGAAGTTCATGATATCATCTGCTATATTGCGGATGCGGTTTTGGCTGGAGGTATTAGGCGTGCAGCGCTCATATCATTATTTTCTGCGGATGACGAAGAAATGCTTTCAGCAAAATCAGGAAACTGGTGGGAACTCAACCCGCAAAGAGGTCGCGCAAACAATTCTGTTGTGCTTATGCGCCATCGCATTGATCGCGATACTTTTATGTCTATCTGGGATCGAGTTCGCGAGTCTGGATCTGGAGAGCCGGGTTTTTATTTTTCAAACGACAAAGATTGGGGAACCAATCCCTGTTGTGAAATAGGTCTAAGACCATATCAGTTCTGCAATCTTACGGAAGTAAATGTATCAGATGTATCAGATCAAGATGAATTGGAAGATAGAGTTCGTGCTGCAACTTTTATAGGAACCCTTCAGGCTTCTTACACAGATTTCCATTATCTAAGGCCCATCTGGCAACGAAACACGGAAAAAGATGCCCTTATTGGCGTTTCTATGACTGGTATTGCTTCGGGTGGTGTCCTAGGATTGAATTTAACAGCAGCATCTCTTGTGGTTAAGAGAGAAAATAGGAGAGTTGCATTCCAGATTGGAATAAGACCAGCAGCAAGAACAACATGTGTTAAACCGGCCGGTACAACGTCCTTAACACTTGGAACTTCTAGTGGTATCCATGCTTGGCACAATGATTTTTATATACGTAGGGTCCGTGTAGGAAAGAATGAAGAGATCTACAATTATTTATTAGAAAATCTACCACAACTAGTTGAAGATGACAAGTTTCGCCCTCATGACACAGCAATTATTATGATACCTCAAAAGGCACCACAAGGGGCCATAACACGTCATGAATGCGCTTTGGATCTTCTTAAAAGGGTAAAACATATTAGTGATACTTGGATCAAAGGAGGACACCAAAACGGCAACAATACACATAATGTATCAGCAACAATTACAGTTAAGAATGATGAGTGGAAGGGTGTTGGCGAATGGATGTGGTTGAACAGAAAAAGTTACAACGGGCTTTCAGTTCTTCCGTACTCCGATCACAGTTATGCACAGGCTCCATTCACCGATTGTACCGAAGAAGATTATCAAAATTTACTTCCTATGCTAAAAAGTGTTAACTTGGATCTAATTAAAGAAGAACAAGACGATACAAATTTATCTGGTGAATTAGCATGCTCCGGAGGATCTTGTGAGATATTTTAGGAGATACAAATGAGAGAACGACTCGAAATAATTATTGAAGAACTTAAAACAGCACTGGCTGATGTTGATAAGGTTGATACTGGTACCTATGGATATAAGGCTGCAGCCCCGAGAGCAAGAAAAAAAGCACTAGAGGCGATCAAAGAACTTAAAGAACTCAGAGCAGAAATTCAAGAAAAGAAAAATTCTCACCGCTAATACTTGACATTTGTCTCTTAATGTGTTATATTATAATATGTTAAGAGGTATTTGCTATATATACACTGGAGGTAAAATGTATTTAGAACCACACAATAGACACCTATTGGTATTACCATTGGAAGATAAAAAAGAAGAACAAAGTTTTATATTGCCGGACAACTATAAAGTCCCAGAATCACCCTATATTATTTGTGATGTGTTGGGTATTGCTAGTGATTGTAAAGTATCCTTGGATCTCGGGGATCGAATTATTGTTGAAAGAAGGATGCTTTGTGAAGTAAAAGCAGTAGGCCAAACTAATTATCTAGTGTTAGAAAATTATGTTTACGGGAGACTGCAAGATGAATAAACAACTATTAAAAGCGATGATTAAGCAAGTTATTTTGGAAAATAGAAAGAATTCGGTTCTTTTAGAAGAGCCAAATTTACAAGAAAACAAACAGCCAAAATATAACAGGCTAATGGATATTTTAACCGGAAATTCAGATATTAAAACGATCGGAATTATGTCTGGACAAAACCCTATGGCAACAGCCCCAGACCCTAGATTGAATGTCTTGCTGGGTAAAAAATTAGAGAATAGCCTAAAAGAAAAAGGCGTTGATTATATAAGAATTGGTGGAATTTTTGGTGGCCTTAAAGAAAAGTCAATCGTTGCTCTAAATGTTTCTGAAGACGATATGGATATATTGAACAGAGAATTTAAACAATGGGGCTTTGTCTTCGGAAAAAGAATACAAATTGATGATGAAAAATCATTTATGGCTTTCACCATGTATGAAATTGACTATGATAATGAAATGGGATTCCGGAAGGCTCCGGGCTCTAAGGAAACTGGATTTGTAGTACAAGATGTAGATCTTAAAGATGTAGAAGATGATGTGTCTTATGACCCTACATCAGGAAAGAAGTTTGGATTGGAACTCTACGAAGAAGGTGAAGAGTGAAGCATGAAAGAACAGTTGACCTATACGGAGACAATATAGGAAAGGTTCAATATATAGACCACATGGGCACCGACCTCACAATTGTGAACAGTGCCCGTGTTTCATTTGGAGTAGAAAAGGAGGAACTCGATGATAGAGATAAGAAACTTGTTAACTATCTTGTTAAACACAGACACACGAGCACGTTCGAGCACAATGTGGTTACCTTTAAGTTTGTCGTTCCTCTTTTTGTGCGCTCTCAACATATGCGACACAGAACTTGGTCTTACAACGAGATTTCCAGAAGATATACAGATAAAGATCTTACTTTTTATTGCCCAATGTCATTCCGTACTCAGCATAAGTCCAACAGGCAATCTTCTAATCAAGATGAAATAAACCCAATTTTGTATCCGGATTTATCGGATCCGGCATTTGGTATATCCTGTGGAGAAGAAGTTAGAAAACATGCCGGTAGATCGATCATTTTATTTGAGAACCTAATGGCCGCAGGTGTATGTAGAGAACAAGCCCGTATGGTATTGCCTCAGAATATGTATACAGAATACTATGGTACTTGTAATCTAAACAATTTACTTAAATTTATAGACCTCAGGACGCACCAAGGAGCCCAACAAGAGATTCAAGATGTAGCCCAAGGCTGTTTGGAGATTGCTACAAACTTGTGGCCAGAAGCAGTCGGTTCTTACCGGAGGGCACGATGTGTTTAAAAAAGGAGATCTTCTACAGTTTAATGACCATGGTCAAGAACTGTTTCGTTACGTAACAGGTTCGGTAGCCGTGATATACTCTGATCGCTCGGTTATGTATGAGTCTGAGTCCTATCTAAGTGATGAAAAGATGTGCTTTTATACGTATGATGTAATAGTCTGCGGTACACTATTTAAAAATATACCCGAAGAGTTTTTAAAAAGGATTACATATTATGAAAAAGATACTTAATGAGTGGAAAATTTTTCTCAAGGAAGATTCAGATATTTCAAAAGATGATTTGTTAGATAAAGTGAGAGAGGTGTTTTTTGGAGCGTATAACTCTTGGTCAGAGGAGTACAAAAAACTCCATGATAGTGAATTTGAAGAAAAACTCAAACAGATAGAACACAAAGCAGAAGAAATCTTTGACGATTCGGAGAAGATAGGAAAAGTTGCAAGAGCGGCGAACATTGGTTTATCTCTTTACTGGTCGGATAACCAAAAGCACGGAGCCGGGTCTCCTGATATGGCCAAATATCTGATCGCTAGAAAACTTGATATTTTAGAATCAATATTGACTAAGGAAGAAAAAGAAGCATTGGAAACTGGTCTTATGCAACAAATCATAGATAGTGTTAGGCAGGACCGGTCCAATCAAGTATATCCCACATCACTAGCAGTTAGTGTTGGGGTTATTAATGGTATTCAAGTGCACGATGCATATATGACAACCCCAGAGGGTATTAATCGTTTCGTGGTACCAATTTTATCTAATAGAGGGTACTACAACAAGACTAACAAACAACCAGTTGTCCCTAGAAAAAAAAGAAGAAAAAACCAAGAACCCGAAATGTCTATGGCGGATATGAAAGCAATGATGGACAAGTTTGGTAGATGAGGATTTTGTGGAAGAAATAAATTTATATTATAAAAAACTTAACATTGGAAGAACTTTGACTTGTTTGTTACACTCTTTTAAAACAGAGACTGCTTGTATATTAACAGAGCCATCACCACCGTTTAAGTTTGATGAGTATATATCTGGGTATGATTTTTCTTTTTTAGGGATCGAGAGTCCGAACCCGCAACAAGTGTGGGATAGATTGTGCTTTTTGTTGAGCATGTCAGGTCTTTTGCTATATCCAAACATAATATCTACTGCAAGACAAAAAGAAAATATAGTTGAAATTATCACAAACAACAATCAAAAAATTGTGGTAAGAGCAGACAAGATTGTAAAATTCGATGAGTCAGAAACAGGCTGGTACTACGCATATGATTATTTTGATTGGAGATCAGGTAGTCGCCATGGTTTTAGCGAATTAGAAGATACAGATGATAATTTTGTTAAAAAAGTTATTTTTTATTCATCTGAGAGGGAAAAAGTAAGCAATAGTGTCAAGGATATAGTGGCGGTTTCATTTTTGAATGAGAGAGAATTAATGGAAGTCGAGACTTCATCGGTATACTCCAGACTTAAAGTATTAAGGATGATGAAAGACTCAGGTATAAAAGGTAGGACAACTGGATATAATTCTAAAGGTATTGCATCTTTTACAAGTCCAATTATAGAGTTTAATAAGAGAGTCACAAAACCCTATTTTAAACCAGATATATCATTTAACGATGTTTATAATCTAAAAACAAAAAAAGGATACACATGGAAGTTACTCGAGAAAATAATACAAACTACTTCCACTTAGCAGGTATAATCCCGGTTGCCGGGCAATCTTTAGATTTTAATCAATTATGGCCAGACTGTCTGATGCCGATTGCACCAGATTTCACTTTAATTGAGGCAGCAGTTGCTGAATGTGCTTGGGCCGGCTGTAATACAATCTGGATAGTTTGTAATGATGATATTGCTCCAGCAGTAAAAAAGAAAATCGGTGATTGGGTCGGTGATCCGGTCTGGGCTTATCGTAAATTCGATCCTTATCCGGACGATAGTAAGAGACAAATTCCGGTCTATTACGTCCCAGTCCACCCAAAAGATAGAGATAAAAGAGATTGTTTGGCTTGGAGTGTACTTCATGGGTCTCTAACGGCATTCAAAATCTCAGATGAGTTATCAAAATGGGTGATTCCTAATAAATACTACGTTAGTTTTCCCTATGGATATTTCCCTGCTTGGCAACTTCGAGAACACAGAAAGATTATTTCATCTTCACAAAATATTTATTTAAGTTTCGATGGTAAGTGTGTAAAAGATAATTCTTATATGTCTTTCACTTTTGGAAAAGATGAGTTTATAGAATTTAGAAAGGTAATAAGATCAGGTACTGGCCGCTGGAAGCCGGGTGTTGATTATAAAGAATACGACGCTCTTCCAATAGAAGAAAGATGGTCAGCGAGGTTTTTTGAGATAGAACAGGTTTTTGCTTCGTTTGATACCAATCAAGCGCATGAAATCGAGGTAGAAAACTTTTATAACATTGGGTCTTGGAACGAATATAAACGCTTTATGGCCGAAAACATCGATAATGATATAAAGAGGCCAACAAAAACAATTTTACTAAATCAAGTGAGCAAACCAATCGGGAAAAACTATTTAGATTGCGATGAGAAAAAGATTTAAATTTAAACAGTTGCTGAACCAATATCGGTCTTTAGAAAAAGAACTTAATAACATAAAAGAAATAATGAGAGATCTTCATTACGACTTTGAAGATTATTATAGGGAGTACTGTAAAGAACAAAACATCGATCTTCAAAAACTAAACGAAGATAACTCGAAAAAAGTATCCAAGATATTTGAAGAAAAATCTGTTGTACCACTTGTGAAAGAAAAACTTGCTAGCCAAGAGAGAGACCACACCCAGTTATATAAAGATATCGCTAAAAAAATCCACCCAGATAAAATAAGTATCGATGATCCAAAGTATTCAGTCTACGAAGAGGATTTCAAAAAAGCCAACAATGCAGTTAACTTTGGCCTTTGGGGTGATCTGTTTAATATTGCAGATAAATATAACATCGATGTTAAAGATTATGATAGTGTTGTTGAGTCTCTCAAGATAGATATTAAGAGAGTAAAAAAAGAAATTGGTTCTAGAAAGTCAACTTATTCTTGGAAACTATTTAATTGTGACGGTGACCACAAGTGCAAAGAAAATGTCGCAAAAGGTTTTCTTAAACAAGTTTTTGGTATATAAAACTTGACAAACTTATACAGATGTGTTACCTTATATAAGAGGGTAGAAAATGAAACAAGTGATGAATCAATGGAGAGGCTTTATAGATCCGGATTTAACTCCGATTATAAGGAAAAGACTGGAAGAAGCGTTGACTCGACGTCAATTCATGACTGGCTCTGCTGGGGCTGCATTACTTTATGTGGTCATGAATTCCGACTACTTTAAGGCATTAACAGACAAAGAGCAGGATGAGTTAATAGATGCAAGCCCCGAAGAACTCGCTACACTGGGCCTTGAAGACCCAAACTATCTGACTGCAGTCAACCAGTACGAAAAAGAAAAGGGTATCCCACCTTCTAAGGATGAGTATGAAGGGTTAAGTTCAGCAGACATAAAAAAAATACAGGTTGACAAACTTGGAAAACTAATGATGGCTCCCACAAAACTAGAAGATGATCGGGAATGGAGATTGGCGCCAACAGCACAAAGTCAAGTTAGTGGCTATTATGCATATGCAACAGAGTTAGATTTGGATTTAATAGCAGACACAAACCCAGAGATAGCAAATGCTATGGATCAAGCCTATGATTTTTATAAATCTTTCGGTTTAACTAGATTGTTGAAATACGTATATGGCCAGCCCGAGTTTTTTAGTTATACTTCTCCTGAGGAAGCAAATGATGGAAAACTTTTTGATGTAATTGAAACAGATAAGAAACAGAAGAATTATTTAACCGGTAAGACAGAAAACATAAAAGTTAAAAAACTTCCTCTAGCATGGACGATAGCAAACAGGGTTTTAGTTGACCAAGTGGCTTTCCTAGAGGAAGAATTAAAATCAACAAAGAACGAAGAAGAAGTCTCTGCTATTTTAGAGAAATATGGGATTGGAATAGAATACGGTAAAGGGTATTCAACAACTGCTAAACTAGATGTTGTTAAGAGGCTTAGAAAAACAGCCGGTAATTCATTAAAAAGAATGGAAGACGACAGTTCAGTCGTCGGTAAACACAGTAATTAATTGGAGGTAACATGTTAAGAATTATGAATATTATTTTAATAATTTTAGTGGGGTTGGGTATATACTTTACTGCGGAAGTTCAAGGTAAATCTGAAAAACAAAAAACAGTTGAAATTTATCCGGGTGATACCGCTGATGAATACGAAGAAATAAAGGAAATTTTAGGGTCTGAAAGGGCTTCGACGGAGTAGAATCAAGGAGAGAGTGCATGCAGGCGTGAATCAGCCTTAATCGTTCAAATTTTTATAAACGCAAACAATAATTTGTTTTTCGACGAAGTCGCTTTAGCGGCTTAATCGGGTGGTCGCCCTGAACCATCTATCCAAGAAGGGCAAAACAACAGGACAGTTGTAAAAACCACATCTCCTTCGGCCACGGACTATGGAGAATAAAATGCAGTGGATACCTCGCTAGGAGGGAAATAACTAGACAAGCATGTGAATGACTCAAACTAAGACTACTGCGGACGCGGGTTCGACTCCCGCCGGATCCACCACTTTAATTATAGGAGTAAAAAATGATTAAAAAATTATGTATAGGCTTGTTAGCCTTAATTTTGTCAACTCCTGCTATGGCAGCAGGCAACGACCAATCCCCAAAGCAAGAGTGGGACCAACGCAAAGGCTTGCGTTTTGGGTACGCTTATATCAACCATGGCGATGATAGTCCACATCTAAAAAACCCTAGTATGTTCACTATAGGTTTTGAGGGACAACAAACAATGAAGGGCGGTGAATGGCTCGATTTGTTGTTTATTGAAAACATTACCATTGGTGGTTTAGAGCAGAGTGTGTTAGTTCCATCTGTGAACTTAATGGTGGGATTTGAGATAAACAACAGGCTACAACTAGGTGTCGGAGCCAATGCTGCACTCTCGGATCCTTCTGGTGATAATAACTATCTTCATCTTGTAACAGGCGCAGGCTGGACTCAGCCTGCAGGTGCATTTAGTGTTCCAATTCATGTAGTGTTCATACCGGACATTAATGACTATTGGAGACTTGTTGCTACTACCGGTGTAAACTGGTAGGAAGCACTTTGCGGGTGTAACTCAGTTGGTAGAGTATCTGGTTGCCAATCAGATTGTCGTGGGTTCGAGTCCCATCACCCGCTTTGATTATAAAAATGGAGGAAAAAATGAAAATTTTAAATAGTAAATGGACAAGTTTTGCATGCTGTTGTTTAAACGCCGGTTTTGCAGCAAACTTTTTCTTAAGTGGACACACTAATATGTTTATCGTGTGCACAATCTTTATGGCGTGGTGTGGATATAATTTCTGGACCCGCATGGGGGAACAATGAGATATATTTTAATGGGATTAATTTTGAGTTGCACGGAAGTGTCCATATCAAAAGTACCAACACCAGAAACAGGCCACGCAGTACCTAAAGACACAGCCAAACCACCTGATACATCGCCCACAGAACCCTCTACAGAGCCTATGGAAGGCATCGGAGGGTATGTGCACTACTACCTTCGTCAAGTGGCTTGCTTGGGGTGTACAGGCGAACCACACGAGATCACCTTAGAGTTTGTTGCTAGGTTCCATGAGAAAACCAATGATTCTTACACAACTTGGATACCACCACAAGGCCAATGTACGAACAATATTACTCGAACTGCCCCAACCGTAACACCACTCGATTTAGGTCCAGAAATAAAAGGTAGTAGCGCAGGCGGAGGCTATATATTTGCGACAAAAGATTCACAGGGAATTTATAGACAAATGCTGTTTTCTGATGAAACATATGATAGGGATGCCGTGTATCACCTGAAAAAAGATGATGTACCAATCATATCTTTTAATTCATTTCATGGATTTGATGACATACAGCCCTACGAATTACGCTATGTTGATCCACAATATGCCTTTGCTGTGCCTATCTATAGATCCGGCGCGACGTTCTGGTGGTCCCCTCAAGGATCAAATTCAACTTTTAATATTACATTAGCAGTTTACACGCAGGATGGATCATCTTTGTTGGGTTATGTTTCTTGTTCTGGTGCAGATACTGGAATGATGACGATTCCCGGACAGTATTTGGCTAACTATCCTTATTGGTCTTTGGTTGCTGTTCACATGGTAAGGCATAAGATTGAACTTGTCCCATGGGAAGAACAAAACACTTATATTGAAACTCACATGGAATGGGAAGTTATTGGCACAGGGCACATAGAGTGATGGCTAGTGAATGGACAGAAATGCAACTAATTTCTACACATTATGTGATGGCCAAGCAAGTAGGGTATCACGGAAATTTATTTGGTGGTATTATGCTTGCTTGGATTGATGAAGCAGGAGCAGCGTTCGCCTGTCAGATTGCAGACACCGGACGTATGGTCACAAAGCACATTTCGGCTTTAACCTTTGAGAGCCCGGTCCGGCCGGGCCAACTCATTAAAATTTATGGACGATGTTTAAAAATAGGTAACACCTCTGTAACTATAGAAATAGAGGCTAGAAGACATAGTATTTACAACGGAACACAAAAGTCTGTTTGCAAATGTCAAGTAGTGTTTGTAAGGATTGATGGAGATGGTGAACCTGTTCCTATTGCTCCTCACGTTAGAGAAAAAATGGAGAAATAATGAATAAAATAATTTTAGAATATGTATGGTTGGATGGGTACAAGACACCCAACCTTAGAAGTAAAATAAAAGTAATGGACTTTAGCGGAGATCCCGAAGAGTTCGATTGTTGCGATGTTCCCGAGTGGAATTTCGACGGGTCAAGCACCCGACAAGCGCCCGGCAGTGATTCGGAATGTCTTTTGGCTCCTGCTCGACTGTACGGTAAAGGAGATGGAAGATTCTTGGTTTTGTGTGAAGTAATGAATTCTGATGGAACACCCCATCACACAAACCAAAGAGCAAAACTACGTGAAACCCTAAATAACACAGAGGATCAAAAATTCTGGTGGGGCTTTGAACAAGAGTATTTTATCACAAAAGATTTTAAACCACTCGGGTTCCCTGATGGTGGATATCCAAAGCCTCAAGGGCTATATTACTGCGGAGTTGGTGGAAATCAGGTCGCAGGAAGAAGCATGGTGGAAAGTCATATGCATGAGTGTTTGTTTTATGGAATGGACATTACTGGCGTGAATGCTGAAGTGGCTGTTGGCCAATGGGAATACCAATGCTTCAACACAGATACACTTAAAGCCTGTGATGATTTGTGGGTTAGTCGGTACCTCCTTTATAAAGAATCCGAACATTACGGGTTTGATATTGATATCACCCCAAAACCTGTTTCTGGTGATTGGAATGGTAGTGGTTGTCACGCCAACTTTAGTACCGAAGAGATGAGAACAACCGGAGGCAAAGGGTATATATCGGAATTAATGTCTCGATTTGCAGCAAATCATGATAAGCATATTAAAGGTTATGGTGAAGATAATGATCGTCGGCTAACCGGAGACCATGAAACTCAACGTATTGATACTTTTTCATGGGGAGTAGGTGACCGGGGTGCTTCAGTTAGAATCCCTAATGTGATGAAAGACAATGGCTGGGTTGGCTATATTGAAGACAGAAGACCAGCCAGCAACTGTGACCCATATAAAGTAGCCAATTTGATTATAACCACTACTGGAGATTGAAATGCCCAAGAAGCAAAAGGACATACTGGTTAAGGACAGACAAAAAATAGATCGTCCGAAAAAATACAAGGTTGTTTTCTATAATGACGATTTTACGCCAATGAATTTGGTAACTTCAATACTGGTGGCAGTATTTAATAAGGGGCTCCCGGAAGCAGAGGCAATAATGATGAGGGTCCATAAACAAGGAAAAGGAATAGCAGGTGTGTACTCAAAAGAAATCGCAGAAACAAAAGTCTCAACAACAAGAATGTATGCAACAGAAGCAGGATACCCCCTCCACGCAGCAACAGAACCAGAGTAAAGAGTGTGAAGCCTGTGGTTGTGATCCGTGCGACTGTCATTGGGGGAACTATTGATTGGCGACATATTACCCGTTTAATGTAGATTATGAAATCGGAGACTTAATTATATTAGAGCGCTCCATTGAGTATGATGGGTCACATTTTTTGAGGGGTGAGATAGGAATTGTGATCAAAATTTATGATCGAGAGTATTATTCTCATGACATATATGATTGTAAGGTCTTATTAAATTGTGGTCGTGAATTAGACTGTTGGTTCGGCGAACTAATCAACATAACAAGGCTCGGGTCATGAGTCTTTTTCAAATTGGAGATTTAGTTGTGTACAAGTCAGTGTCCCCGGGTATTATGAAATATCAAATAGGAATAGTAATTTCCACAAATGTGCTGACTGAGTATCAAAAAGACAAAAACGTGCAAAAAAAATGGTATACCGTGCAGTTTGGTGATATTAAACTAATAGTTAGTGCGGATATGATAGATAAGTTGGACCTGTTTTTTGAGTAAAATACAAGTCGGAGACTTGGTTAAGTTAAATGACCCAACAGATGTGGGTCGTAACATCGGCATCGTTGTAGGGGTAAGTAAAAGACCAGCACACTTAGTTTCTTATGGGAAAACAAATATTATACTAGTATATTGGCCAAAAATACAAGATACAGACTGGGAATATGATTTTTTTCTTTTAAAACTTGAAGAACCAGACTTGACAAAGAAGGAGGGATAGGTTATATTATAATAAACTGGAGGACAAATGAAAAACGTTATTGTGGAAAATGGCTCGCCAATATGGAGAGTTTGCAAAATTTGTAAAGTTAAGAAGCCATACGATAAAGAATATTATGGCATAAAACAACACGGAAAAAAGATAACAAAAGAAGACCCTAGAGGTTATTGGATAAGAACAGAATGTCGTGTATGTGCAAAAACTGAAAGCGAAAATAAAAAGAAAGCAGTTAAAATTGCTAATCGTAAAATGCCAAAGAATTGTGAGTGTTGTGGTAGACTATCTGAAAAATCATTGTGCGCAGACCACAAACATGGAACAATACAGTTCAGAGGTTGGATTTGCCAGCCTTGCAATAAAGGTATAGGAATGACAATTGATGATCCGGATATTGGGTTCGCTAAAGTAATTGATTATTACAAAAAAAACGATCCGGACACGTATAAGCAAATGAAAAAACATTTTTTGGAGGACAAATGAATTATATATGGAATTATGCTTTTAAGCATTTTATGAAAAAGCACTGGGGCAACCGATACAGATCTGTCCCCGTGTTTTTGCAAGAGATGGACGATGATATGCTCGGCGATTATCGCCATGATGAGATGGGATGCAACAGTATTCTATTAGCAACCAACCAAGATTTAACGGACCGACAAATGCTAGGCGTGCTGTTGCATGAAATGTGCCACCATGTTGTTTACGAAGAATTCGGAATGGATGTCGATGGCCATGGTTTTGAGTGGATAGCAGAAATGCAAAGAGTAGGGTTTGAAGACCCAGACTGTTTCACAGATGGTGTTGGCTTCTTTTCTGAAGAGCAATACAAAGAAATACTTAGCATGCTTGGTGGGGAAATAGAGGATTTTGAGTGGACAGACTCTTTGTCTATGATGGAAAAGATGGAAAAAGAAACCGTGGACTTGGTGTTAACCGATCCACCATACATTATAAGCAAACCCTCGGGCTTCAAAAGTGTGAAGAATGGTGTAGAGCGCTTTGCTGTCTCTACGGAGCATGGAGAATGGGATAAGGAGGAAAATTTTTCTTTGGAAGATTTAGGAGATTCCATTAAGGAGTATTACCGAGTCCTTAAGAAGCACGGCACAATGATTACTTTTTGTGATCTCTGGAAGATCAGCGATGTAAAGCGCATAATGGAAGACGCAGGCTTTAAGCAAATCCGCCTTATCGAATGGATAAAGACAAACCCGGTTCCTCTTAATTCCAGTCGCAATTATCTCACAAACGCTAGAGAGGTCGCTCTTCTGGGCGTAAAGGTCAGTAAGCCCACGTTTCACTCGAAATATGATAATGGAATTTACCAGTTTCCAATTTGTCATGAGAAGGGGAGATTTCAC
>Ga0208299_1000901_pt1 | contig 24346 bp, 21 predicted proteins | sample 15_taG_FD_184089 | JGI IMG/M metagenome (GOLD analysis project Ga0208299, IMG submission 184089) | Marine viral communities from the Subarctic Pacific Ocean - 15_ETSP_OMZ_AT15312 metaG (SPAdes) (version 2) | ecosystem: Environmental > Aquatic > Marine > Oceanic | place: Pacific Ocean | collected...
TAAGAACAGTAACCGAAGCTCACCAAAGATGGAATAAAAGGCAAGAAGATGGGAATGTTTGACGATATAATTGTACCGAAATCTTACCTAAAAGGTCTGCTTACAAAAGACCAAGAAAAGATAATCAGGGGCAATCTCTACCAAACTAAATGCTTGGACAGAACCCTGTGTATGTATAAAGTTTACAAGCAAAAACTTTATGCCCAAGAGCCTCCTCCAACAAAAACCGAAAAACGAAAGTGGAAAGCTGTCGACTATACCGGTGAAGTATATTTTTACGACAGCATAAAAGACGAAAAAGGGAATGCTCATTGGGTTGAATTTCGTTTCGTATTCCTCAAAGGAAAAGTAGACGCGAAGTACGTGGAAGAATTCAGGCTCCAACAAACCTCCGAAGAAATCGCAAAACAAAACGAAGAGTGGGAGAGCTCAAAAGAGAAACAGGATAAATACGAGACTACTTTAAAATATAAAATTTATTTTTCTCTATTTAAGGTTCTTCATAAACTTCTTAATAAAGTAAGAAAAAAAGTAACCCCTTACGCCTACGAATACGGAACAGCTAGACCAGATGAGATTTCCAACTAAAGGATACAAAGAGCTTTATGAGGATTGTCCCACGATCCCATCTAACACTTGCCCCCTCATAGACAAGGCTCAACAATACTTAGAGGAGCTTAGAGATCAAAACGAAGCGCTTAGAGATGTTGGAAAATACTGGAAAGAAGCTTCAATGAAGCTTTTAAAAGAAAACTGTGGCCTTAATAAGTATGTAAATAAACTAGAAGACGAATGAATATTAAAAAAGATAAACTAATGGAATTCGTAAATTTTGTTAACGAATGCTGCGCGGTTATGGACGACGATTACGTAGCCGAATGGTTAATTAAGCCAAACTCAGACCTGAACATGGAATCTCCTTTAGACATACTGAATTCCGAAGGGGCAGAGAGACCCCTCAGACTCCTGTATTTTATTGACATTGGAGAAGCTGATCTTTAAAAAAATATATGCTTCAGAAAGTCAGTGCCCAAGAGGCTCTTTATGTACTCAGTATAATTTTTTTTGATTTCTCTATTACTGCTCCCTACACTAACCATGACAGCAGAACAATTCTGCTTTAAATTATGAAAAATAATATAAATACCATAGAAGAAGAGGCGCGGAAAATTAGCTCAGCAGAGTTCAGGAGACGCGTAGAAGAAGGAAAACTGGTCTCGCTAGACTACGGAAAAGCCGGAGTTGCCGTGCATGACGGCAAGCAGACCACTCTTAAAAACGCGTCCGAAGCCTTCGATTTTGTCAAAGAAAACTACAAAGGCTGGGCTTTAGTAGGAGAGAACTCTCATTTTGGCGTTCCTAGAACTAACAAGTCTCTCGCTCAACCTTGGAAAAGCGAATACTTACTCAAGCTATACAATGAACTAGAAGAAAAGGACATTGTTTTTAGATTCGCCCCTCAACAATCAACTCCGACAACCCTAGCTTACTCCAACTTTGACCCAATACTCGATAAGGGAGAAGTAAACGACTCCATAGCCCTGCATAAATACGTCACCGATCATCGAAAATTCTGCCTAAAGAAACCACCAGCTTGTTTTGAGGAAGATAGTGTCAGGAAAGAAGGCTACTCAATGAAAGATGCCATGAACACGAGCTTAAACGCATCTAAAACCAATGCATACGGTGCCCGAGACCCAGAGCTTGTTGAAAAACACTTGGACCGACTCAGCAGAAATTCATTAGATCCAACTATCAACACTTCGAAGAAGATTCTTGGCTCTATCAAAAAAAATACTTTTATAGACTTAACCGCAAGATGGATATACGATAACATTGACGAAATAGAATCTAAACTATCGGAAACGTCCAGAAGCGCGTTCATGAAATACAGCGCCAAGGGCTCTTTAGCTGGGTTTAAGATGCCTCAGGTTTACGCGGTTGTAAACAGCTTAATGGGCAAACCGGATATAGACGAGAATAACCAACTATACATTAACGACCAGCTAAGAATGAGAGAGTCTCAAAACGAATTGTCTTACTGGAATTTTGCCAAAAAACATTTATTTTGCTATACCCCTCATCACCAAAAAGGAGGAGTAGCAGCTAGCAACTTAAAGTATCACGGCCAGAGGCACTGGGTCGCCAGTAAAGCAAAAGAGCAAGGAGCAGTTTTCAAAACCGAAGAAATATCAGCCAAGGGCCGGAAAACGACTAAATTCAAACCAAAGTTCAAAATCCTTCAAGAAGGAAACGGCGAACTCTTCTCATCCCTCAGAGGCGATTACGTAAAAAGCGTTCAGGAACTTTTTAATATAGTCAGGAAGATGTTAGTTAGCGAAAAGATTTGATTCATTAAGTCAATACTAAAAAAAGTATTTCACCTCTTCATCAAACAATCGCATCACTTTGAAAAATATATACTTCAGAATGTCAGCGCCTTAAAGACGCTTCATCACATCAGTATAATTTCTTATGCCTAAACAAGAAAAACTGGATAAGGTTTATCTAGAAATGGCCGAAGTCTGGTCACAATTATCCAAAGCTGTCAGAAAAAAAGTTGGATGCATAATCGTAAAAGACGGTCAAATTATTTCAGACGGGTATAACGGAACCCCTGCCGGGTACGACAATACCTGCGAAATAATCAACGAAGGATACTTACCTCAGGCAGAAAATAAGCTTGAAACAAAACAAGAAGTCCTACATGCTGAGTCTAACGCTTTGATGAAGCTGGCGAGAAGCACTAATAGCAGCGAAGGGTGCACTGTTTATTTGACAATGAGCCCCTGCTTCGAATGTAGTAAGCTAATGATTCAAGCCGGAGTAAAAAGACTGGTTTACAACGATCAGTATAGAAACCAAGACGGCGTAAAATTCCTTCAAGAAAACAATATAGAAATTTATCGCGCGGGCGGTAAGATTTTTTAAAACTTAACCATGAAATCTGTAAAAAAAGTAGACAAAAGCTGGGGCTACGAGCTTTGGCTCGCTAACAACGAAAAAGAAAACTACTGCGGTAAAATTCTTTACATCAATCCGGGGTACGCTGGGTCAATGCATTTTCACTCCAAGAAGCATGAGACCTTTTATATCCTAGAAGGAACCCTGAAGGTAGATGTGCTTAATCCGGAGAACGCTGAGAAAACAACGCACCTTCTCGAAGAAGGAGAAACCTTCGTGCTAGATCGCTTGACACCGCATCAACTTTTTGCTACGGATAAGCCCGTAAAATTTATTGAGATTAGCACGTTTCACGATGACGCAGATAGCTACAGGGTCTGGCGCTAAAATCAATTACGGCTCAAGAGAATATTGGTTCTCTTACGCCGAGGACATTGTTAACAGAACTAAAATTAACCAGCCTTGGTTTTCTGAAATAAGATGTGCCGAGATAGGGATTGGTTCAGCGGTGGAAGAGGGGGTTCCTAAAGCCTTGGAGCTTAGCAATTTACTGCGGCAAAAGAAAACAAAAAAAGACTACAAAATATATTTAGACAAATGACAAACCTCGACTGCCACACAAAACAGGGCAAATCCTTTATTGAGAAGCAAAAAGAAACCGGAGCCTTAATAGAAGCTCACTTCGGCGTCTCGGTGGAACATGTAAAATATGATGCCGAAAAGTTCGATGCTTATATTTATAAAAATAATAAATTAGTCAGTGTATGCGAAATAAAAACTCGCCCGTTTTTCAACAGAAAAAGAAAGACGCCTTGTACGCTAGACCTGCTTAAAAAAGAAGGGTATTTAATCACGGCAGAGAAGCTGGATATACTGCAAGAACAAAGTATTAAACTCGGGGTTCGCACATTTATATTCGTAAACCTCCCTTTGGATAATAAAATTTTATGTTTTAAAATCACCGACAGAAGCGGAAGCTTCGTTATTGACTTTAAAAGAGAAAGGACGCGAACAAAATACAGCTGCAACGATTATAAAGGCGACACAATAAGAGAGAACGCTTTTATACCGATAGAAGGAAATAAACACTTTAGGAGTTACAACTATTAATTTTATAGGATCGTATTCTATAACTAACAAAACAAAATAAACATTATGAAAGAGTTCTTAAATTATAAGTACATGATAACCCCGGGAATCTTAAAGCTCCTGAGTTATATCGCTATGGTCGGCTGTGTTATTGCTGGCATATTTACGTTATTCGTCGAGCCAGTTAGCGGAATTGGGATGATAGTTCTTGGGCCAATAGTGACTCGTATATATACCGAGTTGTTGCTGGTCATGTTCGAGATACACAGCGAGCTTAAAACCCTAAACGGAAAGTAATTGCACATGCTCTGCCCCGATGGCCGAACGGATAAGGCAACAACCTTCTAAGTTGTAGATTCTAGGTTCAAGTCCTAGTCGGGGTACCATCATATGAAAAATAAAGAAGCAGGGAAAGGAGACAAGCCTCGAGGAGGATTTTCTCGACAGTATAGGAGTAATTATAATACAATTAAATGGGGAGACTCTGATAAATGCCCGAATGCTCAAAATGTAAAAAAAGATTCGAAGAAATAGGCTTGATATGGATTCGGAAAGATAAAAAAACTTTTGTAGTTTGCTTTAAATGCAAAGAGCTGCTACAGAAAGGTCGCACTTAGTTTAATATATTAATACTGCATAGTATTTCACAATATCACTAAGGCGGCCTTATATTTTTTCTGTATTCATTATTATCTCCCTACCGTCTGGGTTGATTATCTTCGTAACATAATAGTCAACGCCATCTATATTTTCCACGATAGTAAACATCGACGACCTGCTTGGACCTGTTTCAGGTGCTCCTCTACCACTTAATACGTTAAACTGCACCGCTGGAGCGTCGGGAATCACACGGAACCTATACGGTCTATAGGCAGAGAAATCGTCATCCACGCCGACCAAACCTACTCCGGTATTATTTACGATAACTTGGTCGGTAAGCAGTCCGTGCGCCTTAAGAGAGACGTCTCTACCCTCAAGAAGAGAAACAGTGGGCACTGTAGTCGTAGCGTAGACTCTCGAATAAACAGTAACGTTAGCTTCTCCAGTGTAATTTTCGGTCTCGAAGGATATCTTGGAGAGATAATCTAAAGTGCCCGCAGGAGCTACGCTGTCATGCAAGTTTATTACAGTGCCGGTTGTCCCCTCTTGAGGTAAGAACACATCTACGGAGAGAGGAGGAATTAAAAACGCCCCCGACTGCGACATTCCCGCTGTCGTCGCGTCCCCTTCTGGGGATTTTATTATTATATCCCCCGACCCAGTTATGCCAGCTAAACCAGTCGCTCCGTAGCCTCCGAAAGGCGGAGCAAACTGTATTAAATTATTAGATAAAGCAACAAAATCCGCCGCTTCCTCAAGCGCCGGACTTCCAGTATAACCAGAAAAGAATACTCCGGTAACAGGAGAAAGACTATTTCCACTAATCCAACCAGAAATCCTTTCGTTAAACCTTCTGCCCGTTGGACTGCTTGAATACGCGACATCTGTATTCGCTAGCCCTGAAATCGAAGGAGCAGGGTAAACTATTCTATAATAGTTATCTGTTATTATACTACTTAAATATTCACTAGTCTTAGAAGAAGGGAAAACAAAATCCGGAGACTTATAATCCTCCCAAGGGCTCATAATGAACAGCTGCCCACTGCCAGTAAAACCTCCACTAACACTTAAATCAAACACAGAAGACTTTGTTCCATCGCTCCCAGTTACCCTAGAGAAACTATTCACAGGAAGAAACGAATGCTTGCCGCCTCCAGTTATCCCAATTACAGCGTCTCCAGACTGATAGCCCCCGTAAGAGTTTACGCCAGAGACTCTAATAGAAGAATTAAGAGTAAGCCCGTTGTCGCTTGAGCTACCGCTTACTCCAGTTATCGTTGGCAGAGGGAAGAATGTCTCGTTTGTAATAAATATAGAATCGTTATTATTTCCGCTAAACTTTATTCTCGAAGAAACTATATCCCTAGGGACTTTTGTTACAAAAGTAAACCCATTATCAGACTCTTCTGAGGTGGATTGATAAACCCCAGAAACGCCGCTTAAAAACTCATCTTGAAAAGTAGCATTTAATCCCGAAAAATACTTACCGCTAAAAGAAATATCCTCCCCGAACTTAGCATAATAACCAGAAGCTCCAGAAAACTCTGCAATGTTAAAACTGCTTGTTCCTGTGCTCATTCTATTAAACCTGTCCTTTGATCTCACTACACCAGAATAAGCGTTCTCCGGAAGATTTAAAGATATTCTATTTGCACTCTTTGAAGCGAAAACAGTTTGAGAAACATCTCCGCCCGCTTGATCGAAAAACACTACTTCGTCAACTAAATTTAGATTCCCTCCAAATACATCCAACCTCTGACCTTCCCCAAATACAGAATAAGACAAAGGAGAAGAAAAACCGGGGAACAAGTCGGTCAAGTCTGGTTTGTCAGGCATTAAAGAAAATTTGTTTTTAGACTCATGACCCCCCCCACTTGTCATGACCTTAAAAAACTCAGAGTTAGCGCCACTTGGAACCAAGAAAGATATACCTGTCGAACCTCCTGAAAAAGCTATATCCTTAGCGACTACGCCATCCAACAAGACTCCGCTCGGCTTTAACCCGCTGAAGTAACCACTCGCAAAAACAGCTGTTCCGGCCTCTCCTGAAAGAGGAGTGAAGCCGCTAAACGCAGGCTTTTTATAAACAGGTACGGTTTCTGATAAATTACTCTCCCCTCCTAAACCGAACACCTTTAACTTAATCCCGGTGGTACTAAAAGAGGGCGGAAACTTAAATAAGTTTTTAACAAATTGACCAGAAGTATTCATTTCAGTTCCAGACGACATGACGAAGCCCAAATCCTCCGATGTAATCGAATCGGATATTTTTATTTTTGCATTTTTCAGCAAATTTAAACCACTTAAAGACCCGGTTGAAGAAGGTTCCCTTACGAAACTCGTGCCTCCCACAACGTCTTCTATAATCGGTCTACCGACGATTAGAAAACCGCTCCTTAAAGTATTACTCACCCCAAAGTCCCCGCTTACTTGAGCTTTTAAATATATCCTTCCTTCCCCTGAACTATACCCGGATTGAAACCCGGTAGGAATCTCTACTTCCATCCTGTTTTGAAGACTAGACGCTATTAACCCCTTGCCTTTTGATTTGGTTGAAATTCCTGACCCAGTTACTGAAAATGAATTAGTACTATCTGACTCATCAGTTAAAGTAATTTTACTGATGCCAATAAGGTTCTCCCCCGCAACTGAGACCTTCGTTCCGGTAACTCCATACGAAGGGTTAAAACTGCTTATAGCCGGAGCCTGCCCAGAAACCGTTACGGTATTCCCTAAAGGGTATATTTCGCCAACGTCACTATACAATGAAACCCAGTTTTCTCCAGTAGGAACACCCAACGGGATTGTTCCCGTGATCTTCTCAGAGTCGACAAGCTTAAACGCCCCTGTTGAATCTATTCCTCCAAAATTAACCTTTACGAAATCTTCGCTTGTAGATGACAATGTCTCAGAATAAAAGTTTGTGCCGTTTAAAGTAATGCTTTGTCCAGCTAAAGCTCCGCTCGGAACGATCGAATTTATAGCAACAGAATGAGTAAACTCATTATCAGCGCCTTGACCAGAGACACTCAAACTGTCCCCTCCTAGCAAAACTACACCCCCCCTAATCGCCCCGTAAGGAACAGCTACCTTGAGAGAATTGTTCGTAACATTAAAAGGAAGAACAATGTCATCAGAAGGCAAAAACTTCACCCCGTCAACAGAAGATAAAGAGTAGCCCTCAATAGTTAAAACTTCTCCGGGAAGCGCGCTCTTCTTGCTGATGCTACGCATTTGAGGCCTAGGAGAAAAATAATTCGGAGAACTAGCAGTATTATATGTAGTTCCAGCTTCGCCTGATCTAGTAGAAGAATGAACTTCTATTTTCCCATACCTAGCATCAACCGGCACAGAAGCTTCTATTTCTGTCGGGGATATCGTTTCGAAAACAGATTCGGTTCCGCCAAACCTAACATTGGTTATCCTATAAAAATTAGACCCATTAACAGTCAACCTCATTCCCGGCTTTCCGAAAGTAGGAGAAATGGTATTTACGGATATTTTATCTACCTCTTTTAATCTTACCGTTTGTTCTCCTAGGTTTACAGCAGACCCGTCAGCATCAACAACAAAAACCTCGCTCGTTTGTATATCCGGAGTCAGCGCGCCGCTTACGCCTGTTGACCCTTGATGCAACAGCCTGTCTAGACTTATGTTTACGTCTCCCCATTTTAGCCTATTGGTAGTTTCGAGATCGCTTCCGCTTATAAAAAAGCCTGAATTTGGATGGAATACTTCTGGCATTTTAGTAGTTTAACGGCACTGTGTTAGGGAGATAGTCTTCTCCTGCTCCGGGAAATACTGGTCTTGCCGTAGACTTTATTCCAAGAACATTAGTTGTTTGGGTATGATTATGGGTTATTATAGCTAACTGATGAGACACTTTGCTTCCAACGCTAGCCTGCATAGCTCTTGATTGCAAAGTCCCAAAGCAGGTAAAGTTTTCAACGTTTGTCGAGCTTCCATGTTTTGATAAATTGATTTTAAAATTACCTTCAATTCCGTTATACGGCATATACCCAGTGGGGTTATCTACTTGTATCCCCATTGCGACAGACTTTTTCCCAAAGTAAATTCTATCAGGGACCGTCCTGCCCGCCGAGTAAACCGGATTGATTTCGGACGTATAACTATAAGTAGCTTCGAGAAAATCGTTTATTTCTCCTATTTTAACAGCGGAAGTATTTTCAAAAGTTATATTTTTACAATTTAGAATTTGCTCTTTTGGAATTTCTTCTTCTGTTTGAGTAAAGCCCCCGTCTAGATCATCAAAGAAAACAACAGTGGAATTTGCCACAACGGGCGAGTTAGGAGAAAACTGTAGGGTGTAATTAGCAAGGTAACCGCTTGTAAAAGTTAACCCGCCGAAGCTTCCGGTTATAATACTCCCTTCATTGCTTCTGTCATCGGATCCTCTTAGTTCTCCTTGGCCGCCTATGAAAGTTTTTATCTTATCCAAGTCCCCGGTTAAGTAATGAGAAAACGAAAGAGTCGAACCCATCCCATTAGAAGCAAAATAGTTTCGGGAATGCCTTTCTCCTGCGTCATACCTAGGGTCAATTGAAGTCGCTAGATCTAAAGAGCACTGAGTCGCTAGGATGTCGACCTCGTTTAAACTAAGCTTTATGTTTTTAGCGGCAAAAATCATTAATAAAAACTCCTTATAGTTTTTTCGGTTTCCGCGACCCCATTAGAACCAACTCTTAGTTGAGTGCTCATTAAAACAGGGTTTTCCATATTAACAGAAATAGTATTATTATTATCTATACTTTTTACGTCTAAGTGAAATTTTTCAGACTTACCGGTAAAAGCAATTCCCGTTTCATAAACATTTTCCATCAACCTCGCTTCCTCTGTGGCTGAATGGTACAAAAACGTTGAAGGAAACTCTTGTCCCAGTTTATAAACAGGCTCGTAATTAAAATTTATAGAGTAATTGACCGACTTTAAAATACCCGTTTCGTCAGAGCTTGTGATCGTAGCTGGAGACTGAGCGGTCATAAAAGAAGAATAAGCTGAGTGTCCCACTCCAGAAGCCAAAGCCGAAGCCGGACTTCTAAATAAAGACTGAGCCTTGAGCTCTCCAGACGCTGGAATATTTTCCCCCGAGCCAAAAAGCTCAAAGTTAACACTGCATTGAACAGGAGCATAAGGCTCAAGAGAAACAGAGTAAGAAGTCAGTAACCCCTCTCCGCTTATACCACCGAACACCAAAGACACACCAGAAGATTGCGAAGCCTTTGTCGTTTTGAGCCCACTCGCTACGCCGTTTATTATATTATAATCGCCCTTCGACTTAAACCTTTCGTTAGTAATACCTGTAAGAACAGGAGTATAGGAAAAAGAGACGCTCGCAGTCCTAGCTCCTTGAGGGGTCTGCTCCGCAACTCCCTTTTTACCAATTGAGTAAACTGGCTGCAAATCCGCAGTTTCGCTAAGAGAACAGTCGTACGCTAAGATCTTTTCGGTCCGAGAACCGTACTGAATCGTCAGCGGAATTTGATCATATCTTATCGAAGCCATTTTTCTATTTTACACTCTTAATATTGTCCCTTTCAAAACAAAGCTTATTTGCACATTCCCGTTCATGTCTGACTGATACTGCTCGGAGATCAAAAGCATATTCCTGAACGAGAAGGTTTTGATGTTTTCCGTTGAGTTGTTTTTGTTTATAGATATAGAAACGTTCCTAAAAGAAGTTTCTTCTGGGACAAATCTAATGTTTTTTATTTTATAATCATCCGCGTCTATTGAAAATTGCATCGTTATATCCAAAGGAGATTCAGAAACCACCTCGGATGGGGTTTTATCGTTAAAAGCATAAACAGCAGTTCTTGGTGTCTGAATATCTAAAGAGTAACTATTTACTCTATTTGTATTGAATTCGTCTAAATTTATATTTATTGAGTTATAGCCAGCTATTTTTAATTCCGTATCATGAGGAGCTATTGTTTCAAAATTTAAATAATCACCTGTCCCCATTTCTCCGTAAATGTCAGCGCCCATGCCTAAAGACGGGATCTCTCCTATAGAACAAGAAGAAGAATAGGAGGTCAAGTAAGCCTCTGTGAATTTAACGTTTTGGTCTTTATAGTCCACCTGACCGCTAAACGGAAGTTCTCCTGTGAACTGTATAAAGAAATCGTCATAGACCATTAAGCTATTTGCTTGAATAGACGCTGTCTGAGGGGCTCCGGGGGCATAAACAACCTTATTGAGACCCAGCGTCGTGATTGGTTGCGCTGTTGACTCGTAACCAAAAGAAAGACTCTGAACTGCGTTAATCCCAGTTCCGTTTACCGCCAATTTCTGGCCTTCTCTCCTTATCCTTGACAACATCTACTCTATTTACACTTTTTAGTGTAATATTTTGAGAGGTTTAAGGAAAAATGGCTGACGAAAACAGTATTTATAATATTACGGAGCATAGCGATAGCGTTACTTACTCTAAAGACGATATCGTAGCCAAATTTGAACGCTTTACCCCCTCGAATGTCCCTAAAAGCGTAAAATATTACTATAGTACATCAAATAATAACCTAGCGAACACCCCTTCTTCAGACTCCCCTCTCTGGGGCGGGGTTACCATTGCTTCGAACGGAAAAAATAAACCAAAATTTATCTGGAATCCCTCTTATAACACGACCGTAGAACATAGCCCTAAAACGGTAAACATAGTCTTCGGCAACGGATATGAGCAAAGGTTTCAAGACGGAATTTTTAACGACTTTTTAAAGCTTTCTCTTAAATTCGAGCACAGAGACATAAAAGAATCAAAAGCTATAAACCATTTCTTAAAAGCTAGAAAAGCAGTAGAATCTTTTGTCTTCGAAGATCTTCCTGAGCCTCACAACGACGTTGGGTACAAGAAACTTTTTGTATGCAAAAGTTGGAATAGTGAATTTGTCTTCTATAATAACTATACAATATCAGCTGAATTCATTCAGGTAAACAGATAATGGCAAAAGATTATCATATAATGGACAAAGGTCAGGCTAGGAAATCCATCAAGTCATTGATGTATGAAGCCACTAACCTATCGCCCTCTTCTTTAATACATCTTTTTGAGTTCGACTTAACCTCTGTGGTTAAAAGCATAGGCTCTTCTTTAGTTAATGACGGAGAAGATATAGGCATAGCTTTTGGGGATTCCGATGACGCAGATAACGCCAACATCTTAAGGTTTCACAACAATGTAAAAGCTATCAACTCCTATATATTCTGGCAAGGAAAAACTTATTTTCCAGCACCAATCCAAGCCGAAGGATTTGATATAAGCTCAAGAGGAACTCTTCCGACTCCTGTCTTAAGGATAACCGCGCAGAAAGAAGAAGAAATAGAAGCCTTAAGTATCTTAAGAAGAGCTGTCCATAAATACGGAGATATAATAGGCGCAAAAGTAACAAGAATAAGAACTTTCGCAAAGTATTTAGACGCTAAAAACTTCTCCGACATAAGCCAAGTTGACTCGACTCAAGGAGCCTACCCTTCCCCCTTCCCCGATGAATACGAGCCGGACCCCTATGCAGAATTTCCAAGAGATGTTTTTTATATAGAAAGAAAATCTAACGAAAACAAAGTAAACCTAGAATACGAACTAAGCGCGTTAATAGACGTCGAAGGAATTAAGCTCCCAAGAAGGGTTGTTCTTTCTCAAAAATGCAGCTTTGCCTATAGGGGATGTGGATGTTTTTACGAGCAAAAAGAAAGCAAAAAGTTCAACGCGATTACGTCAGCAGTGTCGTATTCATCATCCGTGGCTTCGTCTGGTTGGTCGAAGACAGCAACATCTGGTGCTTGGGAGGCAGACCAAAGTCATTCAGCCTTTGCTCAGACTTCCACCCAGAGAGATGGAGGCTTGGGAACCGGGACGGGTGCGCTCTTTTCTGTGGAAACAGACAGCGGGGGAATCCCCACCTTCACTTGGGTTTCGGGTGGAACTGGATACGCAGTAAGTGACACACTCACCTTCACTGATCCATACGGCTTAACCGAAGTCTGCGTTTTGTATGTTAATGGCCTCGGGCAGCGCGACATTATAGCTGGCCCCGGCACAATGAGCCCCCTCTTGGCTAAATGCGGCATAAGAGATAGCCAGCTGGCCCTCCCCGAAAAGGCTCCCCCCGTTGCCACAATAAGAGACGAAGACATAAAAAGAATTTTAGGGGTAGCCGAACTAACCCCTATGGGAAAATGGACAAACAAAGAATATAAAACAGGAGAATACGTCAAAATGACAAAAAATGAAATCAACTATTACTTTGTCGCTAAAACCAATATCCCCAAATCAACCCCGCCCGGGGCTTCTAAATACGCTCCCCCGAACCCAGACTACTGGATCTCGGACATGTGCTCAAAAACCCTGTACGCATGCAGAAAAAGGTGGGGGGCAAAAGGAGCAGTCGAAATAGGAGAAACAAAAGACTTTGCAAAAGGGGAGCTCCAATACGGAGGCTTTCCAAACGCGACCAGACTAGAGCAAACGCTAACATAATACGATGATTATTTCAAAAGAAACAAAAGAAAGAATCAAAGAACACGCTTTAAAAAACCAAAGCGAAGAATGCTGCGGTCTGATAGTGCAAACAAAAGAAAAATTCGACCTCGAAACCTTTGAGTGCAGGAATTCTGCCGAAAACAAGCAAACCTTTTTTTCGTTAAACCCAAAAGATTATCTTAAGGCGTCCTTACGTGGCGAAATAAAAGCCGTCTACCACTCTCATATTTCTGACAACGAAGAATTCAGCGTAGGAGACAAAGAAAACAGCAAAAAACACCAAGTGGACTATGTTTTATATAACATAAAAAACGATTCGTTTCATCTTTACGAACATAAAAAAAACGGAGTAAGCAACCTGTCTAAAAAGTTTAAGTGGGGCGTAGCAGACTGCATAATGTTAGTTGTAGATTATTTAGAAGAAAAAGGAATAAAAATAAAAAACGACATACTCACTGTGGGAAAATATAACTCAAGAGACTCTCATTGGCCCGAGAGATTTCCTAATTTAATAGAAGACGTGCTAAACGTTAATAATAAGTTTAAAAAAATAAACAAAAACAGCATGCAAGAAGGAGACGTGTTATGCTTTTCTATATTCAAGTCAAGTTTTTCGCCTCTTTACGACCACTGGGCTGTTTTGGTAGGAGACAACCAAATCTACCATCACCCAGTTAATAGACACCCAACGGTCGAAGACTTGGGTAAATTTTATAGATCCAAACTAATAGACGTATATAGGTATTCAAAATGAACAGCAGCTTAGTAAACATAAAACTTCACGGAGCTCTCGGCAAACAGGTAGGCAGGGAATCTTGGAAAATGGCAGTTTCTTCAATAGGAGAGGCTATGAGAGCCATAGAAAGTCAAAGTAAAAAACTTTACAAAAGCTTAATCAAAAACGACAAGCAAAACATAAAATATAGAGTCTTGATAAACGAAAAAGATTTTTTGTACGACAAAGAAAAAGATATAAACACAAAAGAAGGAATGCAATCTTCCGAGCTTATTAGAGAGTTTAAAAATTTAGAAAGCATTGACATTGTACCAGTGATTGAGGGTGCCGATAGTAAAGACGTATTTGCTATAATTATTGGGATCGTTTTAATAGTCTTGGGAATTTTCACTTACGGAACTAGTGCACAAATGGGAATGGCTCTCATTGCTGGGGGTTTAGGCTTAGTAGCAGCAGGCGTTGCTAACCTGCTCACCCCCATGCCCGAATTTGGAGATTTTCGAGAAATAGAAGGCGGAGGGCGCGCGTCTTATCTCTTTTCTGGGCCGGTAAATACGGTAAGAGAGGGCGGTCCGGTCTTTATTGGGTACGGAAGATTAATGGTCGGCAGTCAGGTTATTCAGTCAAGTGTAGATACCTACGATGTTGAGTCAGGAAGAGAGAAAAATACAAGCAAACTTACCCAAAAAGATCACTGGGGAAAAGAAAACTACGGCTTAGACTATCGCGATAAAATCAGAAATAAAAGCGAAGCAACTGGGGGTGGTATTCACTTTGGAACACTTCAAGGCATGATGAGCAAAAGAGCTATCGAGCATAATGAACAATCTTCCGAAGCGGACCAGTGCGCTCCTCAAAAAGACGTAGATACCTTACCACCTACTATTGTAGTCCCAGACGGACGCGGGGGATTTGAACCGGTTCCGAAAAAGGATTTTACCTAACGATAAAAACTTAAAATTATGAGTAAAGGAGAAGTAGAAGCAAGAACGCCTATTTTAGACGAGGTAGGGGTGTCTCATGCAAAAGATGAAAAAACACTTTATACTTCTTTATCTACTCTGGACGTTGGCGATTTGTTGTCAGAAGGAGAAATAGAAGGGCTGGTAAAAGGCGAACATCATTTTGCTGGAAACGCTGGGGAAATCGGATATCAAACCTATGAATTCAAACCCTACACCGCTTTAGACAAAGACGGGTCGTGTAGCGAAAAACTAGGGTATTTAAGATCTATTTTCTGGAACGAAACTCCAGTAGTAGATAAAAACGGATTTTACAACTTTCAAGAAGTAAACGTAGAGTGGACAGAAGGAACACCGCAAGGAAAACTTCCCGCGCTGAACCCTAACTTACCTAACGATAAAAACTTAAAAGGTGAAGAGGGGTTTGAGCTTACTCTATTCAGAAGCATAGGAGAAAGACTATTCGGCCCAAGCATAGAGCTCGGAGAAGGAAAAACCCCGGGATACTATCACGGCGGCGACGGAGCCCCTATTTGGTTAGGAAACGGCGCCCGGAACTCTCCCATTATCCTAGGGGACATTGATAGAAACGCAAAAATATACACTGTATCGAACAAAGAGTGCGTGGCCGTAAGAGTGAATATAAAAGTCACAAAGCTTTTAGAAAGTATAGTAGACGATCAAAAAGACAATATTAAAGTGATCGACGGCGACGAAGACAGTAGAGGGTTTTTTGCGCAACCAGATGGCACTGCGAAGAAAGGCAGGCAGCAGGAGTACGGCGGTGGCGACATGCGAGCTCGCAAAATTAAATATCAAATTTACGTCCGTCCGACGTTCGACACGAAAAATTTCAAAGGAAAACAAGGGGGCTCTCGTACGGACAATTCTGACGAAGACCTTTTTATTCCTTGGCCAAAAAAACCAGTCGTAGAAGATGAAATTTTCGGCAGAATAGAAGAGCCTTATATAAGAAGCACAGAAATAGCCCTTAGTAACAGCGAGAGAGACGGTGCTCGCAAAGACTATTTTCTGGGATGGGAAATTAAAATAGTAAGACTTACCCCAGACTCGTTTCATACTTTTTTAAAAAATGATAGCTACGTAGATTCAATCGTTGAGGTTTACGATTCTAAGCTTAGGTACCCTTACTGCGCAATGGTTTACTCAAGGTATAGCGCCGAATTCTTTTCGCGAATACCATCAAGACACTATGACACCAAACTGTTAAAAGTAAAAATCCCCAATAACTACAAGCCTTTATTAAGAAAGTACGATGAGTCTTCAGGCTTTTGGGACGGGTGCTTCAAAGCTGAAAAAGAATGGACAAATAACCCAGCTTGGTGTTTTTATGACCTTCTTACTAATAATAGATACGGACTGGGTGACTATATAGATTCTAGATTCGTTGACAAGTGGACGCTATACGACATAGCTAAATACTGTGATGTCTTGGTCTCTGACGGAAAAGGAGGGTTAGAGCCTAGGTTCACCTTAAATCATATTATTACATCAAGAGAAGAGGCTTATAAAGTCGTTAACGACTTAGCTTCCGCGTTTAGATCCATCGCTTATTATGCTTTTGGAAATATATATGTCTCTCAAGATAGACCCAAGGACCCAATCTATCATTTTAATACTTCTAACGCAATAGACGGAATATTTAGCTATACATCTTCTGCGAAAAAAGCCAGACACACTGTGGCAATAGTAAGATACTCCGACAAAAATAACTTATATAAACCTGCAATTTCATACACAGAAGACCAAGCTGGCATACAAAGATACGGAATAAGAGAAGTAGAGACTTCTGCTATTGGCTGCACGAGCAAAGCGCAAGCTAAAAGATTTGGAGAATGGATACTAAAAAGTGAAATACTGGAAACGGAATCAATATCATTTTCCGCAGGCCAAGAAGGAATGTACATAAGGCCCGGCGATGTAATTAGCGTATACGACGAGTTTAGAAACGACAAAAAAATGGCAGGGAGAACCCTTCAGGTTCAAAAGCTTGGCTCTGGAATCATACCGTCCGGAGCTATTCCCTCTTACATAAACCCGCCGCTTCCCAGCATCCACCCGGAAACCAACGATTATTACGTAACAGGAAACTCTATTATAATCGATAAAGCTATTGATTTCACCGCTGATAAAGAATATAAACTGGATATTTTAACCCCAGCTGGCTATCTCGAACCAACACAGATAACCCCGTCCGATTGCGAAGAAACCGTAACCATTACAGAGTTAACGGAATTTGATTATATTAAGGAAAAATCTTCCTCCACAAGGCTAGACTTTATCAATAATAAATGGACCGAGGGGGGATACTTTTCATTCCTTAACAGGATTAATCCTACAGAAGCAATTACCTACCCAGAGTCTCGCGGCGATTTTGCTGAGCTTACCGCGGGCGGAGACGGCCATTCTTTCATCAACGAGCATACAATTACAGTTGATTCTTCTAGATCTCAGATAGAATTTTTGTTTCGGCCGATACAAAGTTATCTACCACATCCTACAAAAGAAATTGTTTCGAAATGGGCAGTTATGCAAAGATTTGAAGTCAGCTACGTAGCAGACGGCAAAACTTACTACCTGCCCCTTGGGGACACGGGAGACCCTGACGGAACTGATCAGGCGGTTATAGACGAAACCGCTACCAGCACAGCCAAACTTTTCCAGTTTAAAGAAGTATCCGACGAGGATTATGACAAAGGGAAATTTGTCGACTTTAGTTATTACATGGGATCAAAATATTTGCCTGCAGTCGAGACCCCCAGCAACCCGCAGGGTACAGATCGGTATTCAGATCAACACACAGGCGGTACAAACGTGTTCCACGGCGAATTCAGAAACGTCGACTCGCCGCCATACGGAAGAACTCACGGAGATATTTTCAAATGTTTAGAATGGTACAAGGCAAACGGCAGCGCAGATGAGAGCACCGCGGCAACAAGAGAGCTGGAATTCGTTAACAAGCACATTAAAGAAGGTCCGACGACCAACGAAACATTCAACTCCGGACCACTCAGGGAAGATAACCGTATAGCGAACAAATTTATAGCTTTCGAAAAGCCCGCCGGAATAACTTCCTTAACAATAAAAGTTTTCTCACCTATTAACGGAACATCAACCTCCAAAAACGAGAACCCACTCGGCATATCCTTGGAAGCTCTTAAGGAGGAGAATAAGAAGACAGCTTATAACGCTGTATTTAATGCATATAAAATAGGCTTAAAAAGAACTCACCTATGGGCAAAGACGACCGAAAAAAGCACAGTTGAAAACGTAACCGTAAAATCCACCAACACAGATAAATCCCTAACTTCTGCCGACGTCCCTGAGATCAGAAGAAGCCAAATTCAAACTATTTATTTTAGCGGTTTCCAAGCAGTAACTCATACAGGTAATTTTAGTTCGGATTACTCTATCGGCGGAAGCGGTATAGTAACTCAAATTTTCACTGATACACAAACGCAGAAGCAATTAGATTTCGACAACTATGTAATAACAGGTTATAACGCAGCTTCGGTAATAGGAGAACTATCAGACGATGAAAACGAGTATTCTTCAGATTATGAAAACATAAGCGGCGCAGACCTAGTATGGTCTATAGAACCAAGAACAAATGACATGACTCTGAATAGGGACTATACCCTTGACCCAGAGTTCGCGTCTGGCCATGCGCAACAATATAAGGTAATTAACATAAACGAGAACGAAAGCAAATACGATATAACCGCGCTTGAACATACACCTATAAAATACGATAACCTAGGAGAAGATGACCCGGGAGAAGAGGAATCTGATACCGTACCGGGAGGACCCCCAGAGAACCCCTCGATGGAACAAGATTCAACAGAAAACCCGAACCCGGGAGTTAAAGGAGCATGCTGTGTTGAGGATACAAGACTGCAGACAAGACAATGCTATAACGACGAGACGAAAGATAACTGCGATAGCCTTGCTGACGACATATACGTTTCTAAATTCTACGCCGATGAAAAATGCGCGGACATAGACTGTAAGTCGCCTACAGAGCCTACAGAAATTGAAGTCAAACCAAATCTCCCAAAAGAGGAAGATGACGAACTAGAGACGAATTTTATAAACTTGAACTTCAAAATAGCTGCGGATTTTACCTCTATTTCTCATTTTAAAGGAGAAGATACTAATAAATATAAACTTAAAATGTTTACAGATGAAGAAGCGTACAACAAGAATCTTATGGGAGTACAAGGAGCGAGCAAGGAAGTTGCACTGGGAAAATATTACGATCACCTAGGTTGCATTAATCTATCCCCAAGCTGCTCAGACCTAAACGATGAAAGCGATGATTGCTACACTGAACAATATGGGAAAAAGGTGACTCAATATGGTAGTAATTTCGTAATATGTAAAACGGCAGTCTTCGAAGGTCCGACGACCAACGATAGTTTCAAGTCGCTAACAGACGATGAATGTTCAAAAGCTAAAAATAAATCGAAAAACAAAGTAGATGTTGGAGAAAAGCCAATCGTGCCAAGCGATCAATTGTAGCCAAATTAAATACAAATGCCTAATAACACAGATCACACCGTCCCAGCTGATCCCAAGAACATTCCTTGGCTCGCCGACCCGTCTACTATTGGTACTCTCCCGAGTAAAGAAATTATAGATCAAGCTACCGACACAGACGAGTCGACTCATCGAAGCGATATTGACGACGACAGCTGCGGAGATAAACCTTCATGGACAAGAACCGTACCGGTTTATGCTGTTCACGGGCAAGAAGGCCTAGGAGGAAGCAGTTCAGATTTTAATCTAACTTGGGACTCAAGCGCAAAAGATGACTGTACGGCACCCGCAGAAAAATCCGAGCTGTTCGTAAACATGGGAGACAACACTTCTAAGTTTAAGTGGGATGAAAGCCTGAAAGAAGATCAGGCTTATTATATAGCTGTTCCAAATGAGCAATACAAGTTATTAATAAAGCATTTTATATACAAGTTTCCAGATTTCTTAAGAGACGATAATGGTGCCCCCGTTAATGAAGTAGATAGAGAGGATAATAAATCTTACTCTGACATTAGAAGCATTCTTTTCGAGAAGCTGACATCTAATCCGGGAAACCCCGAAGGAGTTAAGCCCTACGTACCCGGTTGTGCCTGCACCACCTCCGACGGCACCGAACCAGCCGACGGCAATCACGCACCTGATACAGATGCGAAACCGTACGCAGACATAAACCTAGCTTTCACAGACGCAATAGTTCCCGGGTCTGAAAAAACCATGGAGTATATCGTTAAGCATAAAGACTTAGCTCAAATGAGCTACTGTTATTGCCGTGACACAAAAAACTCCGTTTTTAATTTTAAAATTGCGCCTGTAACCCGCTTCGGCAGCCAAGACGTAAATGAGATCATGCAAAACCAATTAAAAGCCTTATCTAACTACATAACAGATGGCCAATACGCAGTATTTTACGTTGACTTTTCCCCCGTAGACGCTAAAAACTGTTACGATCAAGTAGGGTTTAGATATGCTTTTGCATTTAACTTAAAAGACCGCCCAGTCAAGGACCCGTCAAAACAAAATCCGTGTCAAGCAGATCCGTGTTTTGTAGCTAAGCACGACGACGTACGGGTCTTCGAAAGAGAAGACGCAGAACTCCAAGAAGACTTTGGTTATAACACAGCGCCAAAGCTATACGACGTCCCTCAAAATATAATAGAAGAATATTTTATTAGTCCTTATTTGGAGAAAGATCCGAAGAAAGTTCAATACCCGGGAAAAATATACATGCAGTACGATACTGAAGGTAACGATATAACAAGTAGAAACGTAACCGACTGCTTATACCTAGCTGGAAGAAAAGTAGACCCGGCGAATAAACACAGAGGTGAAAGAAAGGCCAACTTGACATACCATTTTAAACTCGAGCAGCCTATGCTGGGGATAAAAACCTCGAGCAAAAATTTGTATATTGAAAATAATCAGAACGAATTTTTAGACATAACGACACCCCACTACACCCAAGAAGAGATTTTAGCAGAGAGTCCGTTAAATACTGACAGTACTTACGGACTATCAACGGTTACTCAAACCTTAGCTCAAGAGAAATGCAATAAATACAATTCAGTCGTATCACATCAAGACGGTAGCGAAGACTCGAATGAGTATAACGTTCACTTAAACATAAACTTTGATGTTCACACAAAAATAGCGGAAAACAATACGAGTATATTTGGTACATACCAATAAAAAAATGCCAAAACACGGAACAAAAGCAACTTTAAGATGGAACGCCTACAACGGCCCCGATAACAATGAAGTAGAGTATTCTGCAGAGAATACTAACTACGACAAGTATCATGTTTATGTAAAATACGGTACAAAATTTAACAGCTCAATCAGAACTGAACAACTAACAGAAGCGCAGGAAAGTTTTGAAGACAACTCAATTTATCTCGGTCCAGATGCGCAAGATATACCAATTGAAAAATACGGAAGCGATTTCGTAGTTTCAGAAGAAGTGAAAAACTACGAACTCTACGAAATAGAATACACTTTCCCAAGAGAAGGGAAATACTTTTTTTCCATATGGGCCAACAGAGACAATCACTGGTACGGCCCTACATATTATCCCGGAGCTAAAACCAACGTAGGAGTAGATCAAGAAACAACCTCGACTCCAGTTGGCGAACCAACCTCCGAGGAACAAGGAGAAGGCTTGAATGTAGATGTAGATAAAGCTATATCATCAAGTTTTGCCCAGAGCATCAACATTTATGGTTTAACTAGCGATACACACCCAGAGTTCAATGAAAACAAAGGGGGCGATAAGCGGCTAGGCAGTTCTACGTCATCTTTAAATCTCATAAACGAACCGTCCCCTTCGTTCATCTATACTACTTCGTTTGCTGATAAACACGAAATGCAGTCAATCAGCTTTGACTCATTCAGCAGAGTCACTATAAGAAAACAAAGCGGCAATAGCAACACTCCGCACAAAGATATATACTTTGAAATAACTGGGCAACCCATCCTCGAGGTTCCAATTACATTCCCACAAGGGCTCAACTCTATCGAGGTGGCTCAAGCAGTAAAGAAGCAAGTAGAAAATGGGGAAAACTACTTCATGGCTTCCGGATTCGCCGCCACATCACACTTCACCGAAGAGATAGTTCCCTTGAGAAATTTTGACCTTGTCGTAGAAGCCTACACTACAGACAAGAACACTAGCGCAGGAAACGAGGTTCATGACGGAGTAATAAATGAAAATGAAGGAAGCTTTGGACTAGAGCATGTAGGATACGACATAGTAGAAGTTAACCTCCTCCCCCCTAGCGGGCTCATGGTATGCGACGAATACAATGATAGAGAGAGTTTCGTAACGCCGCAAGAAGGCTATAACAAGAAAATCCCCTACATAGCCGAAGCGAAAATGACAGACAGGGGAGCAGTGTCCATATCTGTATTTGAAAGCATAGACTCTACCACTTCCCCAAATAAAAAATACCTGTCTAATGAAGAAATATTTTCGAAATATTTCGATGGAATAAAAGGATGCGTGATTTATTATGCCGACGAAGCCTTTGCTTTGAATCCCGCGCACATATCGATATCAGAAAACGGAAGTGAGCCAACTACCCAAGAAATATCCGTACAAGGTCAAGATTCTATTTTTGTAAATAGAGGATTTGTTCTAAGTAGCGATTTCTCTTTTAGTGAAGACGCTATCACTTTCCCTTTCGCTCCTTTTGCTAAGGATCGAAGGTTAACTAAAAGCCACGTCATAGTGGGCTTCTTCGACGAATTAATACGAGCCAAACATTTCTTCCCTGATAACAAGACCAGAACAACAACATTAAACGGACAACTTGCAGACACTATCTTGGGGGAAAAAAATCTACAATTCAGCAAAACCATAACCCCCTTGAATAACATAGTAGATAAATTCAACCCTGCAAAACACTTAAGCAAGCAGCCAAATTCAATGACTTTGTTTAAAAAGTCGCCAGTAGACGAAGGGGCGAAAGCTTTATCTTATAAGGCGTACTGCTATATCCTTGTGGCTGACGGCGGGAAATTCAAGAATAAGGAGTCTTCGGTAATATCTGAAAAGGGCATATCAGACTTCAGTCAAACCTTATCTCCCGACTCTAAAACAGCAACCTTAACTATTCAACTTAAAGAAGAAAAAGATTACGTACCCGTAATAAGCTACTCCGAAAAATCCGGCAATGCCTACGTAATAGGAGCGCAATCAAATACGATAAAAATAAAAACAGAAACAATTAAAAGTGAACTTAAGATAGAAATCTCAAACAATGAAAAGATAGTAGCTTGTAAAATTTTTATTGGATTTATGTCCGATAATTAATAAAATAACCTATATGAAATCCATTACTTTTCTCGCCTTTATGAAAGAAGGCTCTGATAAGTTGATTGCCGGATCCCGGAAGTACCCCTTTTCTATAACCGAAAAATTTTCGATAAGGATCCAAGACGAGCTCTTTGAAATCAAAGAAATAAATGAAAAGGAAAAATGGCTAAAATTCAAAACCATAAAATCGCCTGACGAAAAATCATATATTTATGTTAAAGATTTAGAAGAAAAGGAAATCTACAAAAAAGACCATTTAGAAATCCACCTTAAAGAGTATAAAATCAATGAAGCCTTTTCCATACCAGTCCCGGGTTCAGGGTATAAACAAAACGACGAAATTAAAATACTGGGCTCTGGAGGAGCGGGTCTTGTCTTAGTTAAAGAAGTAAACAAAGACGGCGGGGTTGTTAAAGCTGAAATCAAAACCGAATCGAGTTTCTTTCAAGAAGGGTACAAAAACTTTATCCCAGAAGGAGGCTCAGGAAAGGGCTTAGAAATCGTCTGCGAAATGATAGAAAACAACAAAAGAACAATAATAGAAAAAACAGCAAAAGAACCGGTGTTTAAAGAAAGAAGAAACTATATAGATTTTGAATACGACCTACCTGACTTTGTAAAAAAAGGAGAAATAAAAATACGCAGGACAGAAATAACGCTTGGTGAAAAATGCAAAGACAATCTTTTGGGCGGTTTTATATGCATCGCTCAAAAAGTTGACTATACAGAAAAGTTCGGGATCCCAATAGTAGAAAAGGGAACGATAAACGCATATAACCTATACAACCAAGGCTCCGCAATTATAGAAAAGAAAATACTAGAGCTGGAAAAAAGAATCGATCAGCTAGAATCGAGAATTTAAGGTCTTCTTCCCGCCGCCCAAGTCGCGCCATCTCTTAGTAGTCCACCGGGCCTTTGCTGCTTGGTTATTTCCTTAAGTACCGCTCCACGTATGGCTTCCGCGAACTCCTTGTTTCTTTGAGCCTCCTCCGCGTCTCCTCTTTCGTCGTTTTTAGCTTCGCTTTTTGATCCGCCGCCTGTTTCCGCAGTAGCCCCTCCAGACTTGTCTATATTTACGCTAAGGCTTACATTATTAGTAGTAATGCCAGCTGCCATTGCAGCGCCGCCACCAACAAGCCCGCCGCTTTGAAAACTAGGAAGTCTTCCTTGATTTAATTGAGACATGA
>Ga0208299_1000903_pt1 | contig 24294 bp, 34 predicted proteins | sample 15_taG_FD_184089 | JGI IMG/M metagenome (GOLD analysis project Ga0208299, IMG submission 184089) | Marine viral communities from the Subarctic Pacific Ocean - 15_ETSP_OMZ_AT15312 metaG (SPAdes) (version 2) | ecosystem: Environmental > Aquatic > Marine > Oceanic | place: Pacific Ocean | collected...
TGTACTTGATGAGGAAACATTATTAGAAATCCCTCAAGGATCATTCCCTACTATGCCAGGTCTTTACTATGGACAAACAGCTGATGGTGAAGGCGAAGGTGAAGGAGATGGTGAAGGCGAAGGTGAAGGAGATGCAGATGGTGAAGGCGAAGGTGAAGGAGATGGTGAAGGCGAAGGTGAAGGAGAAGGAGAGGGTGAAGGAGAAGGCGAAGGCGAAGGCGAAGGCGAAGGATAACAGAAAATATGAGGAATATCATGAAAAAAAATATACTAGCAGAAAATATGCGGAGGTTCAAAACTAAGAATTTGAATGAAATTGGAAATTTTCACGACCCCCGAATGTCAAGTGGAAACTTTGACCATTTAACTCCTAATCCAAAATGGGATATAAATGTAAATTATGTACAAATAGACACAAATTTTCATGATGTAACTATGCAAAAACAAGGAACATTAGATAGTCATTTTTTGGAAGAAGTATTAGGAGATCTTGAAGCATACCTTGAAGATCAAAATATTACAGGTGACGATGGCCACCCTTCATTTGATATAACTAGATTTGTATCTGATATAAAACTTGATTGTGAAATTAAAATGGGCAAAGATGAAATAGATTTAACTATCGAATTAGATCCAGATGGAAGCATTAAATATGTTAACATAGGTGATGAGCCATTAGCAGAAAAATATGGAATCACCGATGAGTCAGTTATGAAGCACTTAGAAGCAAAAGGAATATAATGAAATTAAAATCACTATTAAACGAAAAATATTTAGGCTTTGGAAATCAAGGCAAAAAACCTATCGTCCAGGAAGATCAACAAATAGACGATGCTGTTAAACAAATAGTAAATAAATTAATTAGCATTAATATAATAAACCCAGCTGATAGAAGAAGAGCAGAGCAAGCATTAGATATAGAATTAAGTGGAATTAGATTTGGTGGAGGATTAGAAGATACAAAATTTGATAGCACCGGTATAGAAGATAAAATCAACCCAGGAAATACTGAAGATGATCAAGCTAAAAAAGACGATTATGAGTGGAGAATGCAGAACTTTTAAAATAATTAACGAATAACTTTGAATTAACGAATTAATTACATATATTATAATTAATAACTAAACAATATAAACAATTAACTAATAAAGGAGTAAAAAATGAGTTTAGATTTAGACGCCATAAAGGCAAAACTTACACAATTAAACAAGACAGACGACAGAAGAAATAATCTTTGGAAACCCGAACCAGGTAAACAAACGATTCGAATTGTACCTTATGTACATCGCAAAGAAAACCCGTTCCTAGAAATGTATTTTCATTATGATATCGCAAAGCGTAGTATGCTTTCGCCTATCACATTTGGCAATGCAGATCCTGTAGTAGAATTTGCTGAAAAGCTTAAGAAAACAGGTGATAAAGACGAATGGATAATGGGTAGAAAAATCGAGCCAAAGATGAGAACTTATGTTCCTGTTATTGTTAGAGGTAAAGAATCTGAAGGAGTTAAATTTTGGGGGTTTGGAAAAACCGTATACTCAGAATTGCTTTCAATAATTTCAGATCCAGACTACGGTGATATTACCGACCTAATGAATGGTAGAGATATTACAGTAGAATTTACACCAGCAGAAGGCACTGAGAGGTTTCCAAAAACTTCAATCAGAGTCAAGCCAAATACTTCGGCAGCGACTGAAGATAAAGGCATTGCTGAAAAAGTCATGAATCAATTAAAGATCACAGACTTATTTCCCGAGCCAACTTATGAAGAATTAGAACAGGCACTAGCAGATTGGATGAATCCAGAAAATGCTGATTCAGATACTACGACACCAACAACCAATGGTGTAGCAAAAACTGAAACTACTACTAAAACTGAACCTAAAAAGACAGCTGATGTAGCAACTGCATTTAATGATTTATTTAATCAATAGGAGTCTGTACCATGGCGAAGAAAAAGAGCGAACTGGAAGACTCGTTAGCTGAAACACTAGCTGCAAGTATCAATAAACAGTTCAAGGGTCAAAATTACAAAACTGCATTCTTTTTAGATGGAGATGAAGATGCACCTACAAATGTGCATGAATGGATTTCATCTGGGTGTTCAATGCTAGATTTGGCCATTTCAAATAAGCCAAACGGAGGTTTTCCTGTTGGTAGAATTACCGAAATAACAGGACTAGAAGCTTCAGGTAAATCATTACTTGCAGCCCACACCTTAGCAGAAACACAAAAGAGGGGCGGATTAGCAGTTTATATTGACACTGAATCCGCAACTAGCTCTGAATTCTTAACAGCAATAGGAGTTGATTTAAAATCAATGCTATATGTTCCAATGGAAACAGTTGAGGAGATATTTGAAACTATCGAAACAATTGTAGACAATGTAAGACTATCAGACAAAAACCGATTGGTAACAATCGTGGTAGATTCAATAATGGGAGCATCTACAAAAATCGAAATGGCAGCTGAATATGATAAAGATGGCTATGCGACATCAAAATCTATTATTCTATCAAAAGCAATGCGTAAGGTAACTAACTGGATTGCAAGAGAAAGAATATGTTTAATATTCACAAATCAATTGAGAACAAAGTTAGGTGTTAGTTTTGGAGACCCATGGACGACAGCAGGAGGTAAGGCATTACCATTCCACTCATCAGTAAGATTAAGGCTGAAGTCGTTAGGACAAATCAAAGCAAAAGTAAATGGTGTAGAACAAGTGGTAGGAATAAAAACCAAGGTCACAATCGTGAAAAACAGAATGGGACCTCCACATCGTTCTATTAATTATGATATATATTTCGATTCAGGAATTGATAATTACGGAGGGTGGTTAAATATCATGAAAGACTTCAAACTAGTAAAACAAGGCGGAGCCTGGTATACTTATGAAGACGTAGATGTTAACACCGGAGAGGTTTTAGAAGAAATAAAATTTCAATCTAAAGACTTCGCTGAAAAAATAATTAACAAGACAGATATCCATAATCGATTATACAATCGAATTTGCGAAGCATATATCTTCAAATATGTAGCCGGCGTAGACGGTGGCATTGATGATGTAGTCGTAGATGAAGAAGTAATAAACGAAGAAGGATAATGAATAAGTATCAAGAATTATTTAACCAGTTACAAAAAGAAAAGGCAGATAGGCCATCGGACGTCAATGATCACATCATGATATTTGATGGCCTAAATACCTTTATTCGAGCATTCTCAGCAACTCCTTCATCAAATGAAGATGGCGATCACGTAGGAGGTATTACCGGATTTTTATATAGTATAGGAAAATGTGTAAGGGACTTTAAACCAAGTCGTTGTATTGTAGTATTTGATGGAATAGGTGGTTCTAAAAGAAGAAGAAAAATAAATAAAGATTATAAAGCAAATCGAATTAATAAAACAAAATTAAGACGACACGATCATTATGATATAACCGTCGACCAAGAACAAGAAGAAATGCGTCGACAATTTAGCAGAATAGTTTCATATTTAGATTGTTTACCTGTTACATTTTTAGCAATGGATGGAATAGAAGCAGATGATACTATAGCATATATAATTGAAATGTTTAATGAAGATTTGTTAAAACCAAAAGAAGAACAAAGTAAATTTACAATTGTTTCAACAGATAGAGATTTTTATCAATTAATTGACAATAGAATACAAGTATGGTCTCCCATTAAAAAGAAAATGTATACTACCGAGACTGTATTGGAAGAATTTGGGGTTCACCCTGTTAATTATGTAATGTATAGAACATTTACCGGTGATAAATCAGATAACATTAATGGAGTTAAAGGAATAGGGCCAAAGACATTATTAAAACATATTCCTGACTTAGCATTATCATTAGATTATACACCAGCAGACCTTCGGGGAGATTGTGTAGAAAAATTAGACGAATCTAAAACATATCAAAAAATGTTAGATAATATAGATACAATCGAAGAAAACTGGGACTTAATGAATTTAAATATTTTAGATTTTCCAGCACAAACAAAATCAAATATTCGTAACATAATACAATCACCAATAACCACATTAAATAAAGTAGAGTTTCGTAGATTATTCATGGAAGATAAAATGTGGGCTGTTATGAAAAATATGCCAGATTGGTTAAACAACACTTGGCTTTCTTTAAGTGCCTTCGCACAACAAACACATAAATAGTATTGGATTACTGTTTTTATTTTAATATAATAAGTTATGACAGATAAATTAAGTGAGTATGGTTGGTCGTTCCAAGTAAAAGTGCTTGCGGCCATGTTTATAGATCGATCATTTTTACAACAAATTGCAGATATTATACAACCTGAATATTTCGAATCAGATGCAAATAATTGGGTATTAGATGTTATATTAGATCATTTCAGAGAATATAAAACTCCACCAAGTAAAGATGTATTAAAAGTTAAAATAACAGGAATTACAGATGATGTATTTAAAACAGCTATTTTAGAACAATTAAAGGATATATTTCGGTATATGGAGTCAGATGACTTAACATTTGTAAAAGATGAAATATTAAAATTTTGTAAAAACCAAGAAATTAAAAGAGCTATTATGGATTCTGTTAATTTATTGCAATTGGGCAATTATGATGAAATAAAAAGCAAAATTGATTCTGCTATGAAAGCAGGAGCTGACACTGACATTGGACATGAATATAAAAAAGAGGTAGTAGCAAGATATACAAATGCCGCACGAGATACTATTAGAACAGGTTGGGATGTAATTGATGATTTAATGGATGGTGGATTGGGCAAAGGAGAATTGGGAGTTGTAATGGCGCCAGCAGGAATTGGAAAATCTTGGTTGCTTATCAATATTGGAGCAAATGCAATAAAACAAGGAAAAACAGTTATACATTATACATTGGAGTTAAATGACACATATGTAGGCCAAAGATATGATAGTGTAATAACAGGTATTGCAGCACAAAATTTAAAAAATTACACAGATGACATCGAAGAAAAATTAGAAACATTAGCAGGAGAGTTGATCATAAAATATTATCCAACTAAATCTACTGGTGTAATGGGTATTAAAGCACATATTGAAAAAACTGTAATGTTAGGAAATACTCCAGATCTAGTAATAGTAGATTACGGTGATTTGTTAAAAGTAAACACTAAAAAAGATAAACACGAAGCATTAGAAGAACTATATGAAGAAATGCGTGGTATGGCCGGCGAATATGAAATCCCTGTTTGGACGGCATCTCAAGCAGGCCGAGCTGCACTAGAAAATGATATTATCGAAGCAGATAAGATTGCATCGTCGTATGGCAAAGTAATGGTTGCTGATTTCTTAATGTCACTTGCAAGAAAAGTAGAAGACAAATTATCTGGAACGGGTAGAGGACACGTTATAAAAAATAGATTTGGCCCAGACGGAATTACACTTCCAAGCAAAATAAACACAAATAATGGCCAATTTCAGTTCTTCGAACCACAAACATCTCAAGGCAAACAAACAACACAGACAATGAAAAGTGGTGAGAATATTTTAAAACAAAGTTTAGCACAAAAATTTAAAGATTTGGGCGGAAGTTTAGGTTGATAATTATATTTATTATAGAATGTGGCCTATATAAGAAAAGGCCACTTTTTATCTAATAATATTAAAATAAGGAGTCATAAATGAATATATCTAGTAAAATTTTATCTGACATTACGGTATACATGAAGTATGCAAAATATAGTCCAGAACTAAAAAGAAGAGAAACATGGGAAGAGTTAGTTACACGAAATAAAAAAATGCACCAAAAAACATATCCTAAATTAAAAGATGAAATTGACAAGGTATATAAATTAGTATATGATAAAAAAGTTTTGCCGAGTATGCGCAGCCTTCAATTCGGAGGCAAACCTATTGAAATATCTCCTAATAGAGTATACAATTGTGCATATATGCCAATCGACCACATTGATTCGTTTAGTGAAACAATGTTTTTATTACTTGGAGGAACAGGCGTTGGATATTCAGTCCAAAAACACCATGTCGCAAAACTGCCACCAGTAAATAAACCATACGCAAAAAGAAAAAGGAGATTCTTAATAGGTGATTCAATTGAAGGTTGGGCAGATGCAATAAAAGTATTAATGAAGTCTTATTTAAACGGAAAAAGTTCTAGAATAGAATTTGATTTCTCAGATATAAGACCTAAGGGAGCTCAATTAGTTACATCAGGTGGTAAAGCCCCAGGACCACAACCTTTAAAGGAGTGTGTTTTAAAAATAACAGGTCTTTTAGAAAATAAAGAAGATGGTGATCAATTAACTACATTAGAAACTCACGATATTATATGTTATATAGCAGATGCTGTTTTAGCAGGAGGAATTCGTAGAGCAGCACTTATTTCATTATTTAGCGCAGATGATAATGAAATGATTTCGTGTAAAGCAAAAGACGTATTAGAATTAAACCCACAAAGATACAGATCTAATAATTCTGCAGTGCTTATGAGACATAAGATTACTAAAGAATTTTTTATGGATTTGTGGAAACGAGTAGAATTAGGACAGACAGGAGAACCTGGTATTTACTTTAATAATGATAAAGACTGGGGTACTAATCCATGTTGTGAAATTGCTTTACGACCTTATCAATTTTGTAATTTATGTGAAGTTAATGCGTCAGAGATAGATTCCCAAGAAGATTTTAATCAAAGAGTAAAAGCTGCAGCATTTATTGGAACATTACAAGCCGGTTATACAGGATTTCATTATTTACGGGAAATTTGGCAAGAAACAACAGAAAAAGACGCATTAATAGGCGTTAGTATGACAGGTATAGGATCTGGTGTTGTTTTAGGGTATGATATGAAAAAAGCAGCTGATGTAGTAAAAAGAGAAAATTCTAGAGTTGCTAAACTTATAGGTATAAATAAAGCAGCAAGATGTACGACAGTAAAACCTGCAGGAACAACTTCTTTAACTTTAGGAACAAGTTCAGGCATTCATGCATGGCACAATGATTATTATATCCGTACAATGCGTTGTGGAAAAAATGAATCAATATATAAATATTTAATAGAAAACCATCCCGAATTAGTAGAAGATGATTATTTTAGATCACACGAACAAGCGGTAATATCAATACCACAAAAAGCACCCAATGGAGCAATATTAAGAACGGAGTCTCCATTTCAGTTATTAGAAAGAATAAAAAAAATTGCAACAGAGTGGGTTAAATCAGGCCACCGAAATGGCTCAAACACACACAACGTTTCAGCTACAGTTAGCATAAAAGATAATGAGTGGGAATTGGTTGGAGAATGGATGTGGGAAAATAGAGAATATTATAATGGATTAGCAGTTATGCAACACGATGGCGGCAAAGTTTTTCATCAAGCTCCATTTCAAGATTGTACAAAAGAAGTTTATAATGAAATGATGAAATCACTTACTGAAATAGATATATCTAAAATAACAGAAATTGATGATAACACAGACTTATCAGGCGAATTAGCTTGTGCAGGCGGAGCGTGCGAGATACAATAATGAGAAAAGACGACTGGATAACAAGATTATATTATGGTTTGGATATTTCCGATAATTTTATTATATTAAATAAAAGAAATGAAATTTGAATTTTTAGAGCCAGAAAACGTAGACAATAAAATGTTTCGTCGATGTGTTAGAGTTATATTAAAACAATCACCACTACAGCTTCATATGACCGATGAATTGTGTTTTAAACGATATAAAAAAAATATCGTAGATTTTATATCATATTTGATTAAAGTAGGAGAAAAGTTTGAAGAATATGAATATTGTAGTAAACTAATTATACAACAAAAAGATTATAAGAAGTGGTTGCGAATTAATTTAGATACTATAGACAGCATCTCGAAATTATTAAAGCACAACAAAGAAAATATAAAACATGACAATAAAAAATAGTATTGAATTAGTTAAAGAAGGATTTGCCAATGGCGTAGTCCCCGGAGGACCTTTATCAGATCAAGAAAGACAACAAATGATACAAAATGCAGCGTATGCATTTGGTAATTTTTTAGATGCCTTAGGGTGTCATTGGCAAGAAGATCCAAATTCAGATAATACGCCAATGCGTGTTGCTAAAGCATATGTAAATGATTTGTGGGCTGGTCGATATGAAGGAGCTCCTAATATTACAGCATTTCCATCTGATGGTTATGATGGTATGGTATTTGAAGGAGGTATTCCATTAACATCAATGTGTTCACATCATCACCAAACTATATTAGGCAAAGTTCATGTAGCTTATATTCCTGGAAAAGATAGCAAAGTTATCGGATTATCAAAATTAAATCGATTAGTAGAACATTTTTCTAGAAGAGGGGCAATACAAGAACAATTAACAGTTGCAATACACAATTCTATAGATACTATTATATGTAATAACAATGGGGTAGCAGTTATGATAGAAGCTACCCATAATTGTGTACAATGTCGAGGAGTTAAACACGGAGGAGCATCGATGAAAACTTCGAAGCTAACAGGTGCATTTAAAAATGATCCGGCTACAAGAAATGAGTTTTATGAATTTATAAGAGGTTATAATTAAATAAATATATATGAAACAACCAGACGCAAAAAAACACCAAATAATAAGTTTTATCAAATCAGGAATAAGAATTTTAGGTTATATAATAATACCTTTTGATTTACCTTTAGCAGCAGGTATTTTAGTATTTAGTGAATTTATAGGAATAGTAGAAGAATTAGTATAATGGGAAAATATCAATCAACAAAAATATTCGACAACTACTCAGTTGCATTAAGACAATGGAAAGCATCACATTCTCATTGTGAGTTATTACACGGATACGCTTTAAAATTTAAAATATGGTTTGAATCTAATACTCCATTTGATGAAAATGATGGATTAGATGATATGAATTGGATTGTAGATTATGGTGGATTTAAAGACAAACCCATTGGCAATGGATTAAAGGATTGGATGAATCATATGTGGGACCATACTTTATTAATTCAAGAAGATGATCCTTATAAAGACATATTCGAACAAATGGGACAGATGGGATTAGCAAAAGTACACTTCTTAGAAAAGATGGGCGCTGAATCTTGTGCTAAAATAGTTTATGACAAATTTAATGAAGTTCTATCCAAAACAGATGCTGGAAGATGTAAAGTAGTAAAGGTAGAGTGTTTCGAAAACGATAAAAATTCAAGTATATATTATGAATGATAGCAATTTACATTTCGAAACAGATATAGAATTAGAAGATTTTAAAAGAGAATATAAAATGGAAACAGGAATATTAAAGCGAATAACAGATTATAATAAAACACTTCCTATATTAGAAGTATACAGATGTGTACAATCAGAAGGTAGTAGATTTGGTCGTCCAACTATTGCAGTTCGAACAACAGGTTGTACCCACAGATGTTATTTTGGCGAAGGCGGTTGGTGTGATAGTTGGTATACAAGTATCCACCCAGAAAAAGGAACATTTACATTTAATGACATTATTAAAATATATGATGAAAATCCTCATGTAAAAGAAATGATGTTAACAGGTGGTTCTCCAACTATGCATCCAGCATTAGTAAACGAAATAACTCATTTCGCAAAAGAAAGAGGAATATTTGTAACTATTGAAACAGAAGGATCTCATTTTTTAGAAACCGATTATCCAATTGATTTAATATCTCTTTCACCGAAGTTTTCAAACTCAATTCCAAAACTAGGAGCAGTTACTCCTGGTGGGAAAGTGGTAGACGAAAGAATGATTAAACAACATAATAAGTATAGGCTGGAAGCAGATGCAATTTTTAAAACATTGTCATACCATAAAGATTATCATTATAAACCAGTATGGGATGGAACAACATCTAACTTAAAAGAAATAGAAGATTTTAGAAAGTTAATGTTAATACCAAAATCAAAAACATTTATAATGCCAGCCGGCGATACAAGGGAACAATTAATATTAATGTATCCATTAGTATTCCAAATGTGTGCAGAAGAAGGATATAACATGACAGGCAGGGATCATATAATAGCATTTAACACAGAAAGAGGAGTATAATTATGAAAATGAAACCAATTGGAGATCAAGTGCTCCTAAAAGAACAAGAAAAAGCAGAAAAAACAGAAGGCGGTATTATATTAGTAGATGGTGCATATGATGAAGAATTTGTATATGCTGACGTAGTGTCTGTAGGTGCTGGATTATTTACACAAACAGGCAATAGAATCCCTATGACAGTAAAAGTAGGAGATCGTATATTGATTAGTAAAAATAATTTAGGCGGCCAGAAAAAGGTTAAATTAGATGATGAAGAATATATTTTGGTTAGAGAAATGGAAATATCAATGGTATCAATAGAACAATGAAAAAATTAATAGACGAACAAGAATTAAGTATTAAAATAAAAATACTAGCTAAACAATTAGCAGACGACCACAAATTTGATAAAACGCCAGTAGTTGCAATTTGTATATTAAATGGAGGAGCTGTATTTTTTGTTGATTTTATCCGTGCAATGGATATTGATTTAGAGTGCGATTTTATGAGAGTAAAATCATATATAACAAAAAGAAAACAAGGCGATATTGAAATTACAAAAGATTTAGAGACACCAATTAAAGGAAAACACGTTTACGTTATTGATGACATTTATGATACAGGAAATACTGTAAATGCAGTTGTAAATTATTTGAGAGTTAAAAAACCAAAATCAATTAATGTTGTTACATTATTAAAAAGAAAAAATTCTCCGCATAAAATAGATGCGCCAATATATGATGTAATGACTATTGGAGATGAATGGGTCGTTGGATATGGTATGGATGACGAAAATGGTCATTGTAGAAATTATAAAAATATATATAAAGTATGATAGATTTATTAGGATGGGTCAGCACAGGATTAGTATTAATAGGGTATATATTCAATGCTCGCCAATATACATTATACGCAATGATTGCTTGGATTATAGGCGATACTGGATGGATAGTATATGATTTTTTTATTAATAATTTTAGCCACTTAGTATTAAGCTTAGTTATTATAACAATTAATGTATATGGGATGTATATAATATATAAACAAAAGAAGAAATAAATAAATGTATCAAAATATAGCATTTCACAAAAAGACAAATACAATGCACGTATGGGACGATGAATTAGGTCACAAAACAATAAATTTTCAGCCATATGGATATCTTCCAGACGACAACGGAAAATATGTTTCATTAAATGGACAAAGATTAAGCAAAACAGCTGGAAATCACAAAGATAATAGGAATGCATATGAATCTGACTTAAATGCAGAAGTCAGAACATTAATAGATTTATATCATGATTCAGATAAAGTGTCTACCGGACATTCTGACTTCTTTTTTGATATAGAAACAGCAAAAGACGAATATGGGTATTCAACACCAGAAGATGTTCGAACCCAAATAACTTCCATAGCATATTATGATAAAAAAGGTAAAGACCGAAGAGTTCTAGTTTTAGATGAACGTAAACGACTATCTGACGATGTTATTTATGGAGATAATGTAACTATCGAATCTTTTGGTACTGAATCTGATATGCTAATCAAATTTATTAATTACTTTTCAGAAATACAACCAACAGTAATAACTGGGTGGAATACAGATGGATATGATATACCATATTTAGTAAATCGTATTAAAAAAGTGCTAGGCCCAAAGTCAGTAAAAAAATTATCTCCTGTTGGAATTGTGGAGTGGAATAAACATCGTGAAAAATATAAAATATTTGGAGTATCAAGTTTAGATTATTTACCACTCTATAAAGCACAACCAGGAAATGAAAGACCTAATTACCGATTAGACACAATAGCTAAATTTGAGCTAGGTAAAGGCAAAGTTGAATATGAAGGAGATTTAGATTTATTATTTGAAACAGATATTAATAAATTTATAGAATATAACATGACTGATGTTGACTTGGTTTTTGAATTAGATGAAAAGTTACAATTAATTAATTTAGCAAGAACTATATGCCACAAAGGACATGTTCCTTATGAAGATGTATATTATTCATCTAAATATTTAGATGGCGCAGCAATAGTAGATTTAAAAAGAAATGGATTAGTAGCTCCAAATAAACAATTTAGGTTTGTTGAAGAAGAACGACAAGATAAATTAGCAGGAGCATATGTAATGCCACCAACACCAGGATTATATAAATGGATATATGATTTAGATTTAACTTCACTATATCCAAGTATAATAATGAGTCTTAATATATCGCCTGAAACTAAAGTTGGCGTTATTTCCAATTGGAAACAAGAATGTTTATTAAAGAAAGACCCAGTTAGTGTAAAAATTAACGGGCAACCAATTGATGACGTAAAACAATGGTTAATTAAAAATAAATTTACAGTAGCAAGTAACGGGGTTGTATATGATACTAGGAGTGTAGGATTTCTACCTAGAATATTAAAAAAGTGGTTTGCTGAACGTGTTGAGTTTAAAACTGAAAGAGATAAGCACAAAGTAGGATCTGAAAAATATAAATTTTATGATGCAGAGCAATTAGCACAAAAAACACTACTTAATAAGTTTTATGGAGTATTAGGATTAAAAACATTTAGGTTTCATGACTTAGATAATGCAGGAGCAATTACAGCAACAGGACAAAGTGTAATTAAGTTTTCTGCGAAGGTCATTAATGCTTATTATAAAAAAGAAACAGGTAAAAACAATTTTAGAAATGCAACAGGCAAAAGAGTAGATTTTTCATTCTATACAGACACAGATTCAACATTTGTTTCTAGTTTACCACTTATAGAAAAAAGGTATCCTAATTTTGATGAAAATGATGAACAATTCATGATCGAAAAAACAAATGAAGTAGCAGCTGAAATTCAAAATCATGTAAATGAAATGTATAATCAATATTCATTATATTTTCATAACACAAAAGAACATAGGTTCCAGATTAAACAAGAATATGTAGCAAAATCTGGCGTGTGGATTGCAAAAAAGCGGTATGCTCAATGGGTGATATTTAAAGAAGGAAAACCAACTGATAAACTGGATATAAAAGGTTTAGACGTAGTCAGATCATCTTTTCCAGTAGATTTTAAAGAAATAATGGAAGAGACACTTTGGTATATATTAAAACAGAGATCAAAATTAGATACTACTGATATGATAATGGAATTTAAGGATAAAATACAAGACTCTGATATTTTAAACGTGATGAACAATACAGGAGTAAAAGAGATTAGTAAATACACCAAAAAGAGGAAGCCGTTTGCTGGTTATTTAAAAGGAACGCCAATTCATGTTAAATCTTCTATCAATTATAATGATATGTTACATCATTTAGGTATCGAGAAAAAATTCGAAGCTATTAATGATGGAGATAAAATTAAATGGGCATATCTTAAGACAAATGCAATGGGTTTTGATACTATTGCATTAAGAGGATATGAAGACCCAAGACAATTAACAGAATTTGTTAAAAAATATATCGATAGAAATAAAATATTTAACAGTGCATTAAGAGGCAAAATAGATGATTTTTATCTAGCAATGAATTGGGATAATTTGCCAGAAAATAATAATGTAAATAAGTTCTTTTCATTTGGATAATACAAATAAATTTATTATAATATATAAAAAAAATGTACGGAAAAGATCAATGGATAGGTAGAGAAGTAGAAGGTCGTTATTCAGATATGATGACTTTCTTTGTTAGAGATATAGGCGACGGAATAGACGTCGACGATTTATCCCAATACCCACATTATTATTTTACAATTGAATATATGAAGAAATCTTTATTAGATGATGATGATAAGTATCTTTCGGCTATTCGAGAAATCTTGGATACTACCAATAATGTTGTAACGCTAGAAGCGTCGAATGCAACTTTTGATGCATTGCCACCTGACTTATTTAACAGGTGTCATATTATATATAGAATCAACGATGGTGCTGTACAAAAATTAAAAGAAACAGATACTTTAAGTATCGATGCTGGTTGGTATAGAGTACACCAAGCAACAAAATGTAACATGATGGAAATTAATCCAGATAATTATAAATTCGATCAAGAAATATGAAATATTCAGTAGTAGTATCATTTAGCATAGAAGGGTTTCATAATTGGCCAGAAGCCAAAGAAATTTTTCCAGAAGTAGCATTTTTATCAGATAGACACAGACACCAATTTGGTTTTAGATGTTATGCAAAAGTAACACATTCAGATAGAGATGAAGAATTTATATTAATGCAAAGAAGATTAAAAAAACAATTAAGAACTAATTTTGGTGGTAATATATTAGAATTTGGTAGAATGAGTTGTGAAGACATTGGCGAATGGATATTAAATAACAATCCTGGTTACTTATATAAAGTAGAAGTATGGGAAGATTGGGAAAATGGAGCAATAATAGAAAGATGAAAAAAGTATTTTATTTTGGATTAGAGCCTTTAAAGGCAAGATATACATATCAGTTATCTAAAGAATGGATGCCAGCAACGTTTGAGCCATATTCTGATAAAGTTGAGTTTATTGACATAGAAGGAGAGTTTGATCCTGATCAGCAAATTAAAGTTGGAGCAGTTTTAGATGCAGTAGGTAGAGGTAAATTTGCTATGAGTCAATGTAGTAATTTTCTTGATATGTTAAATAATGATCAAGTTAATAATGGAGATGTTATATTTCTTCAAGATTACTGGCACCCAGGAATTGAATCTATATTATATGCATTAGACTTATATGGTATAGAGGTAGAAATATATGCAATGCTTCATGCACAAAGTGTAGATGAATATGATTTTACATATCCAATGAGAAATTGGATGCGAGGATTTGAATTAGGTTTAGATAAGAGAATGACTGGTATATTTGTAGGAAGTACAATCCACAAAGATCAATTAAGACAAGCAGGCTTTGAAGCACCAATACATGTTGTATCATTACCATTACATTTAGAAATGACATTAGCTAAATATCCTGATTATGATCCAATTGCTAAAAAGAAACCTATTGTCGTATATTCAAGCAGACTCGACAAAGAAAAAAACCCATTTTTTATGATGGAAGTTGCTAGAAAATATTTAGCAGAATTTCCAGCAGCGGAATGGCACGTAACAACATCAGGTAAAGAATTTAAATCAATGTTACCAGGGGTTATAAATGCGTTGATAGCATTATCAATAGAAGAACCTAGATTTAAATTATTAAGTGGTCTTACAAAAGAAGAATATTATAAAGAATTAGCAGAAGCAAAAATACAATTTAATAGTTCATTACAAGATTATGTATCATGGACTGTATTAGAATCGACAACATTTGGTTGTGATATGGTATTTCCTAATTTTAGATCATTCCCAGAATTTATACCAACTGATAGATTATATACCCCATTTAATGTTGGGTCAGCTGTTATTCGATTACATGAAGTTATGACACAAAGCCAGCCAAATTATAATATTGCACATCTAGCAGATTTGGGCAGACAAATGGAGGGATATATAGTAGCAAATGGAATTGAACAAGAAATTAATATTTGGCACGAAGCTGAATATTGTAAACATTTATTAAATAAAAACGAGGAATAAAAAATGAAAATTGATAAGAAAGGTATTGAAGAAATACGAAATACAATTGAAACGCCATTTTCTGCATTAGCAGAACAATTGAGTGACAAAGGAGTATTAGATCATCAACTAGCAGAAATTGTAACATTTGTGTTAGGAAACTTGCAAAAGTTAGGTGATAAACCATGGGAGATAGTAGATTAATATGGATAAGAATTTTATATATTATCCATCACTATCTGCCGGCAGTATGGTATCTGCATTCAAAAAGAATACAAAATTTGAAGATGGAACTACGTGTAGATTCTTTTCAAAAGAGTATCCTGAACAATGGAGACATCCATATTTTTTAATCACAGCAGGACACCATTTCAAAAAAATGGATTTCCGAGATCAGTTAGGACTAGACGATGGTGTATTAGTTTTTGGCGATTCGGGAGGATTCCAAATAGCAACTGGTGCATTAAAATGGGATAAGACAATACGACAAAGGATATTCGAATGGCTAGAACACAATTCAGATGTTGCTGCAAATTTAGATATACCACCTAGGGCAAAGTATGAAAATCGATTTGCAGAGTCAATGGATATCAGCTTTGACAATTTCAAATATTTTGAATCAAAACAATCAGGTAAGACAAAATTTTTAAATGTTATACAAGGTACATATAATGAAGAATATTCAGATTGGTATCATAAATTTAAAGATTTTGATTTTAATGGCTGGTGTATAGGTGGCCCTAAGAAATTAGTAGATTTCATGTATGTAATTGCATTAATGTTACATAATAGAGAATTCGAAAAAGAACATGTACAATATATACATTTGTTAGGAATATCAAAAATATCTGATTTCTTTATATTAGCAACATTACAAAAATTGATGAATGAACTAACAGACGATAGAATATTATTTTCCACAGATTCATCATCTCCAGGACAATATCCAGTATTTGGTACATATTTACATTCGAGTAATTATAAAACACAAACATTTACAGAATTATATTTTCCAAAAAATAATGAATATAGGAGAAAATCTCATGCAAAAAGGACGAATAAAAATGTGGCTATTGATACTACTAAACACGTCCCTTGTTCTTTAGGTTGTCCAGCTTGCCAAGATTTTACTTATGATTATCTCGGAGGAAAAACTACGACAGGATTAGATAGGTACAGCCAAGAAGGAATGCCAAGAATGGTTATTCATAATACACATCTTTACGCTGAAATGGCAAAAGATGTTAGTAAATTAGTAAATAATCACGTAGAGCTTTTAGAAACAGCAATACCAAAGGATTTATTTGATGTTATTTCATCATTACACGAAATGTTTGCAGATCCAGATAAAGCACTACGAGTTTATGCAACATATAAAAAGACATATAAGAAATTCGGTGGTGACAGCATATCAACTACCGATGCAATCAAATTTAACGAATTTTTTAAATTTTAAAAAGACAAAAACATGGAAAAAAGTAAATTACAATCATTTATCAACAGATATTACCTAGCAGGGAATTGCGAGGCAGTAACTGTAAAATCAAATGGACAATCAGTTAATTGCGAATTAATTGACGCAGATCAAACAGTAGTAGGAAAAATCAAATGGAAAACAAATCCATTTATGGAAGGAGAATTAGGAATTAATCATACAGGAGCATTAACAAGAATGTTATCAGCAGTGGGGGAAGATATTGACATTGAAGTTCAAGAAACTGCAGGAAAGAATTATGCAATGAAAATTCAAGAAGGAAGTACTACAATGACATTTATGTTAGCAGATACAACCGTTATTCCAGCAGTACCAAGTATTAATGCAGAACCTGAATATATAGTTACTATCGATATCGATGATAATTTTATAGATAAGTTTATTAAAGCTAAAAATGCATTACCTGATGCAAAGAATTTTGCAGTACAAGTACAAAATGGCAAAATTAAATTTATTATTAATTATACAACTATTAATGCAGACAACGTAACATTTGATTTAGATGGCGGGTCAGAACCAATGGAACCAATATGTTTCTCAGCTGACAAATTAAAAGAGGTATTAACTGCAAATAAAGGAGATGTTGGTGAAATGCACATTTCTCCAGATGGATTAGCAAGAATAGATTTTACTGGAGCTGATTTTGATTCAAATTATTGGTTAGTTCAATTACAAAATTAATATGTACGGAATAACAGAAAATACATTGTGGGTCGAATCATTTAGACCCGGAACATTAGAAGGATATATTGGAAATGAACATGTTATACAAAAAGTAAAAATATTCATTGAAAATGGAGATATCCCACATTTATTATTCTATGGCACTGCTGGCACAGGTAAAACTACATTAGCAAAAATAATTGCTAATTCAGTTGATGCAGATTTAATGTATATTAATGCATCTGACGAAAATTCAGTTGATGCGGTTAGAGATAAAATTAAAAGATACGCCAGTACTGTAGGATTTAAAAGGTGGAAGATAGTAATATTAGATGAAGCAGATTATTTAACGCCAAATGCTCAAGCAGCATTACGTAATTTAATGGAAACATATAGTAGGACAACTAGGTTTATATTAACATGTAATTATGTAGAAAAAATTATAGACCCAATACAAAGTAGGTGCCAAACATTTGGAATAACACCACCTGATAAATCTGTAGTAGCTCAGAGGTTAGTAGAAGTGTTAACTGAAAAAGAAATCGAATATGATGTTAATGATATTGTAGCAATTATTAATTCTAGTTATCCAGATATAAGGAGAGCAATTAATAGTGCACAAAGCCATGTAGTAAAAGGAAAATTAGTTTTAGACAAACAAAGTGTTGTACAATCTAATTATATGACAGAAGTATTAGATGTATTAAAAAACAAAAAAGATAAAAAACAATCGTTTCAAAAAATAAGACAAATAATTGCAGATAGCAAAGTAAAAGATTTTACTCCATTATATACATTTTTATATGACAATTTAGATGAATTTGGAACAGGCAAAATAGCATCAGTAATATTAATTATTGCAGAATCACAATATACAGATTCACACGTTGTAGATAAAGAAATAAATATAATGGCAATGTTTGTAAAATTATTAAACGAATTATAAAAGGAAAAATATGAATAATTTAAAACAAAACATCAACCCATCAGACTTAAAACCAATAGTATGTGAAGAATGTAATGGAATTTATTTCAGACAAGTAATGGCTATTAATAAAGTATCTAAATTTTTAACCGGACAAGATAAAGATACAGTAGTTCCAGTTCCTACATTTAGGTGCGATGATTGTGGTGCGATACCAGAAGAATTTCAGCCAGTAATACCAAATGCAAAATAATGGGATCACCGTATATAAAAGCACCAGTTGTATTGGTATTTAAAACATCTAACAGATCAAACGCAAAAACTAAAATAAAGGTTTTTAAAAACAAAAACATTGATGTTGTTAATGAAAATAAGATGCCAGGTGTACCAGAAAAAGCAATAATATTGGAATTAGGAGTAGGATCTAAGTTTGAAGAAGTATGGAGAAAGAAATATAAATTATAATGGCAAAGAAACAAGGCGCAACTATATTTGATTTTATTAATGGCATAACACACCAAAAGAAAGAATGGCATTCTTATACAGAAACAGACCAAAAACGATTTGCACCGTACATAGTTAATCGTTGGCTTTCTATGAGAATGGAATTAATTGATTTAATCAATGAGTTACAAAAGTATACAATAGGAGTATTATCTCCTAGAGAAACTTATCGTTTATATCATGGTTTTTTACCAACAAATAAAACCTTCGCTAAGTACGTAAAAGGAAAGAAGGAAGATAAGTTCGACAAACAATTAATTTCACAAGTTGCAGAACATTACAAGATAAGTAAAAGTGAAGCAACTGATTATGTAGAATTAATGGATAAAAATAGTTGTGCTGATTTGCTTACATTATATGGATATACAGATAAAGAAAAGAAAAAAATGTTGAAAGGGAAGAAATAATATTATGGCAAACGAAGTATATACAGTTGTAAGCATAGAATCATCAAAAGAAGTTCTAAAAAATTTCAAAGACAAAATATTTACTCCAGAAGTTGAAGAAGCAGATTGGCAGAAAAAAAGTAATTTATTGGCTGACAATTTATATAGATTATTATATAAAGATTATCCAAAAGAATATTCTAGAGATTGGATGACTGAAAATATAGGAGCTAAATGGTGTTTTGTACACGATTGGCAAGTAGATGATGATATTATTGATTTGACATTTAATTCTGCATGGTATCCACCAGATGAATTATTTCATAAATTAGCAGAATATTTTAAACAATTTGGTGAGTTTGAAATGGAAGCTAGAAGTGAAGATGAAGCATATTTACACGTTTCAGGAGGATATGCAAATCATAATGGTTCTGAATTTATTTGTGAAGATGAAGACATTCCAGAATATCCAGATGAAGACGATTTTAAAGATGATAAAGATCCATCAGCCTATGATTATGCAGTTGAAAATTTTTATGATAAAATTTCTGAAATAAAAGATAACCTTATTTTAGAATGTAAATAAAATGATTAAAGGCAAGAAAAAATATTTGGGTTTATGAAATTAATTTCTTATATTATAAATAAAGGAGAATTATGAAAGTAAGATTTCCAAATGAATCGTATTATGACAATGCACCTAGTTTTGAATGGGAAGATTTCAAAGTAGAAAGGGTATTTGAAGATGTTGTATTCGGGTGGTGGCTTGATACATATGTAGAAATATCTAGAGATGATTATGATAAAAAAAATCAAAATGATTTAGAAGATAAAAAGAGATGGCTGGAAGGCGATGGTCCGCAAACTGATTAAACTAAAACAATGATGACTGAAAAAGAAATTACACAAACAATAATGTTCATTAATACATTAGGTTATTATCAATGTTATGATGCAGTAAAAAAATGGTTTAAGTGGGACGATAAAACTACTAAAGAAAATATAAAATTTGTATTTGATAGTAAGATTATAAATAGAAACAATTGAATTAAAATGAAAGTAACACTCAATCACATAACACCTAAAGCAGAAGAGCAAATAGTAAAGATAGCTAGGGTAAGTTCTAAAAGAATTGATAAAAAAGTTAAACCCGATGGGCTTATAAAATATTTAATTAAACATAAACATTGGAGTCCATTTGAGCATGGTTATATGAGTATTGAAATTGAAACAAGTAAAGCAATTGGAATACAACTAATAAGACACAGAAGTTTTACATTTCAAGAATTTAGCCAGAGATATCAAAATGTTAATCAACTAGGAGAAATGTTTGAAGAAGTTGAATTGAGAAAACAAGCACAAGATAATAGACAATCATCTACCGAAACATTTGATCCAGAATTTATGATGGGAACATTTGAACCTCTCAATGTACAACACAAATCAGCTTCATTATATATCAAAGATTTTTTATCTCAAGCACAAGATTTATATAATAAATTATTACAATCAGGTGTAGCTAGAGAAACAGCTAGAATGATATTACCAATGTGTACTAAAACTAAAATTCATATGACCGGAAGTATTAGAAGTTGGATACATTTTTTAGATTTGAGAGATGATGGACACGCACAAAAAGAAATACAATTAATAGCAAAGGAAATAAAAAATATTTTTACTAAAGAATTTCCTATTATTGCAAAAGCTTTAAATTATGAGTAAACAAGGAAATTATATCAATCCAGTATATAAGTTATCATTAAATGATGTAAAAAAAGCTCCAGCTAAGATATCATATTCACAATGGGCAATGTATTCGAAATGTCCTAAACAATGGAAATTATCTTATATTGACAAACTTTCTACATTTACACATAGTATAGCAACATGTTTTGGAACAGCATTTCATGAAACACTACAAGATTATTTAACAGTTATGTATACACAATCTGTAAAAGCTGCAAATAATATTGATATACGAGAGTCATTAACAAATAATCTTAAACAAGTATATATTGATGCAGTTAAAGAAAATGGAGGAGAACATTTTTCTAACCCAATTGAATTAACAGAACACCTAGAAGATGGCATTGCTATATTAGATTGGTTTATTAAAAGAAGAGCGCAATACTTTTCTACTAAAGGATATGAACTAGTAGGAATAGAAGTAGAATTATGTGTTCCTGCATCACAAAAAAATACTAATGTATTTTGGTATGGATTTATAGATGTAGTAATAAGAGATACTGATTTAAATAAAATTAAGATATATGATATTAAAACTAGTCGTATGGGCTGGAATAAATGGCAAAAGTCAGATAAACTTAAATTGTCACAACTAGTAGCATATAAAAAATATTTTTCAGATCAATTTGGAACGCCTATAGATAATATAGATATTGAATTTTTTATTGTTAAAAGAAAATTAATTGAAGAGTCAATGTTTCCACAAAGGAGGATACAAATAGTTAATCCAGCATCTGGAACAGTTACTAGGAAAAAAGTACAGAAAAGTATTGATGATTTTATTGGACAATGTTTTGATTCAGAAGGAAACAAAAAAATAAATGGAAAATATTTATCCTTGGCCGGCAAGGGCGCTAAACATTGTAAGTGGTGTCCTTTTAAAACAGATTATGAAAATTGTCCTAAAGAAGATAGGATTCGTGAATAAAATTTATTATAATAAATAAAAAGGAAATATTATGGATGGATTATTATTAGAAGCATTGTATTCAAAATATCAAGCAGATAAAGCAGATGCAGTAGCAAGATTGAATATATATTTAAGTAGCTCCGTTGGGATTGGAGAACACCCACAACATATAGATGAAATGGATTCTATTATCAATCAATATGCAACCGCAGAAGATAAACGGCAAGCATTAAATTATATGATTGCTAATATAAAAAATCATGATGATATCATTGGCGGATTAGATCTCAAGAAAGATTTACTAAAAGGGTAATGCGAGTAGCTGTTATTGGAAATAAAGAATGGCAGAATAAACGAAAGGTCCAAGACGTTTTACAGAATTTAAAAAAACAATTTGGAGCTGATGTTACTATTGTAGGTGCAGGTGGAAGTGAGGGAGCAAATTATATGGTTAGAAAATTTGCATTAGAATTTGGAATACCATATTCAGAATACAACCCATCTTATTCTGGAAGGAATTTGTATTCAGCAATGCCTGAATCATATTATGGAAAGAAATATCATTTTAGCCAATTATTACATAGAATGAGAATGTTAGCAGAAAATTGTGATTATATGATTATTTTAAACAATGAAAATAAAATGAATCCACAATTAAAAACAGCATATAGTAAAATAAATAAGTTAAATAAGCCAGTAGTTTTACTAGGCTAATATTTATATAAAAGTTATAATTTAAAAGGATGTTACATTAATGGAGTTACCAAAACTACAAAAAACAAAAAAGCGAAAAATTTTATTATTAGCAGACGATTTTAGATTGCCATCTGGGATTGGAACTATTAGTAAAGAAATCATTTTAAATAGTGTTAAGCACTTCAATTGGGTTCAAATAGGAGCCGCAGTCAAACACCCAGACACGGGAAAAATGTTTGATGTATCACAAGACGTACGAAAAGAAACAGGTGTTGAAGACGCAGATGTAAAAATAGTTCCATGTGATGGGTATGGAAATAGAAATTTATTATTTGCTTTATTGAACGCAGAAAAACCAGATGCAATATTACATTTTACAGATCCACGATATTGGGGTTGGTTATATGAATTAGAGCACGAAATCAAAACCACATTTAACATTCCACTCATGTATTATTCCATATGGGACGACTTACCTTATCCGATGTGGAATGCGCCATTCTACGGTAGTTGTGACCTAATAATGGGAATTTCGAAGCAATCTGATATCATACACAGAGAAGTGCTTAAACAGAACGGATATGGGGTGTATAATTATGATGCAGATGAAATTGGAGATGATAAATTAGAATGGGATGAAGTAATTACTGGGTTTGTTCCACACGGATTGAACCATAACATATATAAACCATTACCAGAAAATGATGAAAGATATAAAAAATATTTTGCTGATATTAAAGAAAGAAATGGAATTGAATTTTTAGTATTTTGGAATAATAGAAATATAAGAAGAAAACAACCAGGAGATCTAATTTTAGCATTTAATGAATTTAGAAAAAAATTGCCTGATGATAAAAAAGACAAAGTAGGGCTATTAATGCATACCCAAGCAGTTGATAATAACGGAACGGATTTAAGGGCAGTACATAAAAATATAGCACCAGATTGTAAAATTTTATTTTCAGAAGCAAGAATTGGTTCTCCGGATTTAAATGCAATGTATAATATATCCGATGTAGTAGTTAATATTGCATCTAACGAAGGATGGGGCTTAAGTAGCACAGAAGCATTATTATCAGGAACGCCTATTATTAATAATGTTACGGGTGGATTACAAGACCAATGTGGTTTTATTGAAGAGATAGATAAAAAGTGGTTTGATCCGCGTCAGTCACTTCCTAGTAATCATTCTGGATTATTAAAAAGCCATGGTAAATGGGCTAAGCCAGTATTTCCATCAAATAGGTCATTACAAGGGTCTCCACAAACTCCATATATATTTGATGACAGATGTAAATTCGAAGACGTTGCTAATGCAATATATGAGTGGTATAAAACACCAAAAGAGGAACGAATGGAATGCGGATGGGCAGGAAGAGACTTTTGTTTAGAGAATGGATTAACTAGTGAGC
>Ga0208299_1000905_pt1 | contig 24250 bp, 27 predicted proteins | sample 15_taG_FD_184089 | JGI IMG/M metagenome (GOLD analysis project Ga0208299, IMG submission 184089) | Marine viral communities from the Subarctic Pacific Ocean - 15_ETSP_OMZ_AT15312 metaG (SPAdes) (version 2) | ecosystem: Environmental > Aquatic > Marine > Oceanic | place: Pacific Ocean | collected...
TGAAATATCATATTATAGATTGGAAAACCTGCAGTTGGGGCTGGGATGCCCGACGACGAGCCGACCCCATGGTAACTTACCAGTTGACTCTTTATAAGATCTTTTTCGCGCAAAAACATAACATTGACTTAAAAGATATCGAAACTCACTTCGCCCTACTTAAAAGAACAGCTAAGAAAAATAATGTTGAAATCTTCCGTATCACCAGTGGAAACAAAAAAATGCAAAATGCGAAGGGGCTGCTAGACAAGGCGCTATTCAACATTAGAAAGAAGAATTTTATAAAAGACAGGCGGTCCTGCATCAAGTGTGAATTTCACAAAACCGATCAGTGTCCGTAAGAGGTATTAATGACAACGACAGAAAAGAAAAAGATCTTTATTATTTCAGATCACCCACTGGCGCCATCTGGCGTTGGGACACAAACAAAATATATTATTGAGGCACTATTAAACACCGGAAAATATAAATTTATATGTTTTGGCGGCGCCGTAGACCACAAAGATTATTCCACCACAAAGGTTGCTCCATATGGCGACGACTGGCTAATAGTTCCAGTTAAGGGATACGGAACTCAAGAAACGGTAAGATCCGTTATCATGAACGAAAAGCCAGACTTGTTATGGTTTATGACAGACCCTAGATTTTTTGGATGGCTCTGGGGAATAGAAAATGAGATAAGGTGCCATATACCAATGGTTTATTACCACGTTTGGGACAATTATCCGTACCCCCATTTTAATAAGAAGTTTTATGAATCAACAGACGTTATTGCTTCGATATCAAAAGTCACCCACGACATTGTTAGCACTGTAGCGCCAGATGTTGAAAATCACTATTTACCACACGCAGTAAACTCTGATATTTTCGTCCCCTTTTCGGATGAAGAAGTAAAAAATGTAAGAAAAGGGCAGTGGCACGATGATTCTGACAGGATTACTTTTTTCTGGAATAATCGAAATGCACGCCGAAAGATGAGCGGCTCACTAGTCCACTGGTTTAATGAATTCGCCGAAGAGGTTGGACCAGACAAAGTGAGGTTAGTTATGCACACGGATCCTCATGATCCACACGGTCAAGACCTGCAAGCAATTTTAAGTAGTCTAAACGCCACCGACGGACGTATTCTGATATCGAAGGAAAAAGTGCCGCCCGAGCACCTGGCGACGTTTTATAACATGGCAGACTGCACCATTAATATTTCTGATGCGGAGGGTTTCGGCCTGGCGACATTGGAGTCTTTATCGTGTGAGACGCCAATAATTGTTAACATGACGGGCGGACTGCAAGAACAAGTAACCAACGGGACGGACTGGTTCGGGATTGGCATCGAGCCAGCCTCAAAAGCGATCATTGGATCACAGCAGGTCCCGTATATTTATGAAGATCGAGTTTCGAAGGAAGACTTTATTGCAGCACTCAGAAAGATGTATAACCTGACCCCTGGAGAGAGAAAGCTCATGGGAATGAAGGGCAGACAGCACGTTCTGCAAAATTACAATTTCGGAAAGTTTAAAAAACAATGGATAAGTTTGATCGACTCAATAGTCGACAGATATGGTCAATGGGAAACTAGAAAAGGATATAAATCCTGGGGATTTAAGGAGATAGAATGAGAAAAAAGATAGTTGTAAGAGGACCAGCACTGTCACAGTCTGGATATGGAGAGCAGACGAGATTTGCCCTCCGCGCTTTACGAAGCCGAGAAGATCTTTTTGATATTTATATAATACCAGTAAATTGGGGACAAACAGGTTGGGTGAGCTTAACAAATGAAGAAAGGACCTGGATCGATCAAAAGATCGCCAACGCCCACCTCTACACAGCCAACAAGGGGCAGTTTGATATATCGCTCCAGGTTACGATTCCAAACGAATGGGAGAGACTAGCCCCAGTTAATATCGGCTATACAGCTGGGATTGAGACCACCAAGGTTGATCCGATATGGATTCAGAAAGCCAATGAGATGGACAGGGTGATTGTGGTGTCGAACCATTCTAAGAAAGTGTTCACCGATACCGTGTATCACGGCAAGGACCCCCAGGGAAATCCAGCCAGTCTTGCGCTCAATACACCGATTGAGGTTGTTAATTACCCGGTTCGTTCCTTCGAAAAAGAAAACCTCAGCCTGAAGTTGGACTATAATTTTAATTATTTGGCGGTCTCTCAGTGGGGCCCTCGAAAGAATTTTGATAATTTGATTAATTGGTTTGTCGAGGAAAACTTTGATCAAGAAGTTGGCTTGATTTTGAAAACATCTATAAGAAATAATTGCCGGATTGACCGCGAAGAGACAGAAGTTCGACTGAAAAATATATTATCTCACCACGGAGACCGGAAATGTAAGGTGTATCTTCTCCATGGGGACCTCTCGGATGAAGAAATGACAGGGTTGTATCGGAATCCAAAGATCAAGGCACTCATCAGCACAGCCCATGGCGAAGGATTTGGCTTACCTCTGTTCGAAGCCGCATACAATGGGCTCCCGGTCATCGTATCTGGTTGGTCTGGACAGTGCGATTTCTTATACATGCCCGATCGACGAAGGAAAAACAACAAGCCCAAGCCGATGTTTGCTTCAGTAGAATACGATCTTAAGAAAATACAACCAGAGGCAGTATGGAATGGCGTTTTGCACGCCGATTCAGAGTGGGCTTTCCCGAAAGAAGCCTCCTTTAAGCGCCGCCTGAGAGAGGTGAAAACAGAATATCCTCGCTTTAAGAAAAACGCGAAAAAGCTTCAGAAGTATATCACTGATAATTTCACAGAAGAGGAAAAATATGAAGAGTTCGCTCGATTCACATACGGCTCTGAGCAATATGACGTCGCCAACGTGAATGTAAATATTGAGGAGATCCCGAAGATTTCCCTGATTACTTCTGTTTTCAACGCCGATGATCATATAGAGCAGTTAATGGAGGATGTAACTAGTCAGACAATCTTCGAGGAAAAGTGTGAATGGGTTATTCTTAACGCCAACCCCGAAGGAAAAAACGAGGAAGAAGAAGTAATATTAAAATATGCCGAAAAGTATCCAAATAATATTATATATAAACGCTTGGACGAGGACCCTGGGGTTTACGGCGTGTGGAATGAAGCCATCAAATTATCTAGCGGAGAATTCATCTCTAATGTAAACTGCGACGACCGCAGGGTAGGCACAGGTCTGGAGAAGCAGGCTAAAATGCTTGTTGCCAATTCAAATGTGGACTTGATTTACAACGACTCCTACGTCACGCACGAACCAAATATAACGTGGGGCAATTTACCACCAAATTCTCAGAGGTATAATTTTGAGAATTTTTCAAAGGAGTCTATGTTGAGGGGGAATCTGCCCCACAACAACCCAATGTGGCGTCGTGGACTTCATGATAAATACGGATATTTTGACTCAAAGTACAAATCGGCAGGTGATTGGGATTTCTGGCTTAAGTGCTCCTTTGGTGGCTCCGTTTTTCTCAAACACCCTGAAATTTTGGGAATATATTATTTCAATCCGAAGGGTATTTCGACTGACCCAGAAAATAATTCTTGGAAAAAGAAAGAGGAATTTGAAGTCTTTAAGAAATATCAAAAGCTTTATTTAGAGGCGAATCTATGAAATTTTTGGTCACTGGCGGACGCGGGTTCATTGGGAGCCATTTCGTAGAACTGGTCTTGTCTCATGGGCACTCTGTTGTTGATATTGACAAAATGACGTATGCGTCCGCCAAAATTCTTCCGTGGGATTCTGACGAAAATTATGAATTGATAGAAGATGACATTTCTACTTTGAAGCACTTACCACCCGCAGATATAGTGGTCAACTTTGCTGCTGAATCTCATGTTGATAATTCCATAGAATCCCCGAAGGTGTTTTTCGAAAGCAACACAAGGGGGGTCTTCAATCTACTGGAGTTGATACGAGGCAAGGTGTACAACAAGCCACTTTTTGTCCACATCAGCACAGACGAGGTTTACGGAGACATCCGCCACGCCGACTTTACAGAGGAAGACAAAGTGCTTCCTAGCAACCCCTATTCGGCTAGCAAAGCAGCCGCCGAAATGTTTGTTTTTTCGTGCCATAAAACTTTCGGGGTTGATTATCTCATCACTCGGAGTTCCAACAACTACGGACCTCGCCAATACCCTGAAAAATTAATTCCTTGTATTCTTGAGTCTTTAGACAATAATACTAAAATCCCTCTTCATGGCGATGGGTCCTATATCCGTGATTGGATTTATGTGAAGGACAATGTTCGAGCAATCTATCATTTGATCGTGGGTGGCTACAAAAACGAGATTTTCAATATTGCAGCGAATAACCACATGAGTAACCTAGAAGTGGTAAAAAATATATGCCAGTGGTATGGAATCGACGATCATCTTAGCTGTGTAAATTTCGTAGAAAACAGGATGGGGCAAGACGTGCGGTATTCTATAAATGCCGACAAGTTAAAAGATTCAGGATATGAGATAAAATACCGAGATGGAATTTACAAATTTATCGGGGAGGTCCCACCGCGATGAGGAACTTTTGTACAGTTGCTGACTTTAATTTTTATGACAAAGTTTGCGCTTTAAATCTCTCTTTGCAGAAGAAGAATGCCAACTATAAGCTTCACTTGCTATGTCTGGATGACGAGATGTTGAAAGCTGCAGCAGACAAGGAAAACATAATTTGTTATGACATTAAGAAATTGCTGGAAGCCGATCCTTTGCTTAAGAAGAGTCTAAGTAACCCCCCATCCCGCGAGGCGCTAATTAATTCCCAAGGCGACCAAGCCCGCGCCACCAAAATACAATTTACCTGGGCTATGGCATCTTATTTTTCTTGGTGGTGCCTGGACACCATACAAACTGACAGCATACTATACATCGATGCAGATATCTATTTCTATGCAGATCACGACACTCTGTATAGACACCTGAAAGATTGCAGCGTGGGCATAGTGGAACACAGGTGTCCCTACAACCCCGATAACGGCAAGTATAATGTTGGTATTGTATATTTCAAAAATGATTTTGAGGGATATAAGTGCAGTACTTGGTGGAAAAATTGCCTCCTCTTGACTGATCACGAGCATTACGCCACACATGGTATTTGTGGTGATCAAAAATACTTGGAATTATTCCCAACCTTGTTTTCTGGGGTCAAAGTCCTGGATCCCCATATCGGACATTTGGCCCCCTGGAACTTTATATACCACCAATACACCCAAGATAAAATAGTGTGGGACGGGGTAGAGCAGGAGCTATTATACTGCCATTTTTCCAACTTCAAGCCCGACTATGAAAACGAAACTTACAGGTTGGCTCCTCGCCACGGCATAATCACTCCGAGACACCCATTTATAAAAAAAATTGCAGATGAATATTTTGAATCCTTGAAGGAGTTCTCGAAATGAAAATTGCTTTTGGAATGATTGTTTTTGAGGGAGATTACGTTCTCAGGGAGTGCTTGGAGCAAGCCTATCCCTTCGCCACCCAAATCTTGATCGCCGAAGGTCCGGTCAGATATTGGCAACAAAGAGGAAGGACAACTTCTACGGATCGGACAAACGAAATACTAAAAAACTTCCCCGATCCAGAAAATAAAATCAAAATTGTCCACGGACAATTCGCGGAAAAAGACGAGCAATGCAACGCCTACATCAAGCATTTGAGAGATGATATCGATTATTTGTGGAATTTAGACAGCGATGAATTATACAGAGCCGAAGATATTCAACGAATAATCCAGTTTTTAGAGAAGGAAAAACCGACTAGCGTCGGGGTGAGAAGCAAAAGCTTTTATGGCGGCTTCGATCATTATTTGACCGGGTTTGAATTAAAAAAAGATAATTTTTTAAGGATCTTCCGATACAGCGCAGGGTCAGAGTGGCTAACCCACAGACCACCAACAATTAGATATCCATCGCAGTCCAACATCGCAAGGAAACACGTTGATAGCGAGGAACTGTTCCGCCAAACCGGCGCAGAAATGTATCATTATTCCTATGTGTTCCCCAACCAAGTAAAGAACAAAGTGGAATATTATAAAGCTAAAGTGAGCCAACACAAGTGCATTGATGACTATTATAACACAATTTATTTTCCATGGATGCATGCGGACGAATTAGAAAGATACCAGATCGAGAGAAAATATTTGGGAGTCCACGAATTTAAGCCAGAGTACCGAGGAGATTGTTTTACTGCCGAATTCGAAGGAAGGCATCCAGAATCTATCGAAAAGAACTTAGAAAATCTCAAAGCAAGGATAAAAAAGGAGTTGAAAGAGCATGAAGACGGCATGGTTTGATAACAACACCCTCCCACCCTCGATGTTGAACGCAGGCTTCAAGCCCTTGGCTGAATCGGACCACTTCCCAGCCCTAAGAGAGTGTTTCGATAAAATTCATGATCAGCACACGCTACTGGATCTTGGCTGTGGAGCCGCCGAGGCTTTCCGGACTTTCGGAGAATTTGAATACAGCGGAGCAGACCTGCCACACATTATAGAGGAAGTAGCCAAAAAGAAAAACCCAACTGCAAATTTTATTTATTTCAATGCAGAAGTTGACGATTATGGATTTTTAAGTTCCCATGATGTTATCCTCATGAACAGCTTTATAAGCGAGATTCCAGATTGGTACAGGGTGTTATCCAAGGTGCTGCATTATTCTAACAAGTTTGTGGTTCTTCATCGCCAAGAAACAACGGCTAGCCCGAGCTACTTGCAGGATTATAAGACTTATGGTTCCCTGACCACAGTAAAATCGGTTATAAACTATGATCATCTCAAAAATATGTTTAATCTGAATGGCTATGATGTTCTATACGAGGCTCCCTCGTTCCCACATAGTGACGCGCAGAAGACTTTCCTGCTTGAAAAAACAAGGTAATTTAATGAAAGAAAATAAAATTCAATACGCCCCTGAAGAGTTACATGGGCTTCTGAGAGAGTTCCATGCTCTTTATTTAGAGAGACCGATTGAGGATAACGGGGGCGGCATGAAATCTCCGCATTTATTTAATACGTGGCACTCAATTAAAAAACTACAACCCAAATTGATCATCGAGAGCGGTGTCTGGAGGGGTCTTGGAACTTGGATTTTGGAAAAGGCAGCCCCAGAAGCAGACATCATATCCATAGAAATAGATTATTCTAATTTGATTTACAAGAGCCCGAACGTCACTTATCTCAACCAAGATATTAAATCCTATAACTGGGACGCCGTTTTAAGTGAGAGATATCCCCATGTCTCCCGCGATGAAATTTTGGTTTTCCTAGATGATCATCAAAACTTCCTACACAGACTAGAGTTTATTCACAGTCTTGGGATCAAACATATTCTGTACGAAGATAATTACCCGCCATCGCAGGGTGATACTTTTTCACCAAAGAAAATTTTGGCATGTGAAGATTATGTAATCGACCAAGCAGGCCACCGGGAGATGTATAAGTTTTCCTATTTTGACCACTCAACTTTTACAGAGTTTGTGAAACTCTATCAGGAACTTCCCCCCATATTCAAATTGGACAAGACCAGGTGGGGAGACAATTGGCAAGAGCCGAAATACCCTACGGAGCAGCCGCTCCTATCTCTTGAGGAGAAGGACACTTTCCCGGTTTTTTTCGAAGAAGCCGACTCGTACACCTGGATATGCTATATGGAGCTTAGTTGATAAACCTGTTCCACATTCCCACTTATAAGATAGATACAGCGGACTTTAATCACTTGTTGCACGGGAATATCATCGCCGAACTTGAAGATAACTTCTGCAAGTATGTTGGAGCAAAGCACGCATGCTCGGTGGGTAGCGCCACTAACGCCATCTTTTTGTCCCTCGTTAATGAGAATATTACGGTAGAGATACCCTCCATCATACCGCCTGTGGTGGGGAATGTTATTATAACATCTGGCAACAAGGTGTCTTTTAGGGACGACACCAAATGGGTAGGAGGCTCTTATATTTTACATGATTTTGGAAATTATAAAATAATTGACTCTGCCCAAAAAGTGGTCCGCGATCAATTTATTAAAGAAGCTAACGACAATGATTTGATGATTTTCAGCTTCTATCCAACAAAACCAATTGGATCCTGCGATGGCGGTATTGTGGTTTCCAATGATTTCGAGAAAATCAAGTGGTTCAAAGAAGCAGCCTTTAATGGGATGACTTTTTCCAAGGACAACTGGAAAAGAGAAATTAAATTTCCAGGTTATAAGATGCACATGAACTCTGTTCAGGCGTTCATAGCGAACGAAAATCTAAAGAAATTGGATGAGAAAAACGAGGCTTTGGCTAGAGTGCGCGAGGCTTACAATGCCCACTTGGGACTAACCAACACCAGCCTGCACTTGTATCGTATAAGCGCTGAAAACCGCCCTCATTTCGTAGAAAGCATGAAAAACGATGGGATTCAAACGGGGATTCACTACGCCTCTTTGCACGACAAAGGGATACACAGTGAAGAAATTCCGTCACTGCCCATGTCCGATCGAGAATCCAAGACGACCGTGTCTCTTCCTTTCCACGAAAAGTTAACTTCGGAAGAAATTGGCAGAATTCTAAAGGGGGTAGACACACATGCACATAGATGTTAAAAAGAGTGAAACAGGTTATTTGATCCCGATGTCTCTGCAAGAGCTACCGTTTACTCCGAAGAGGGTCTTCGTTGTGAAAAACAAATTTCAAAATGCCGACAGGGGCGGACACGCTCATGTCGAGGAAGAACATTATCTGGTCTGTGTCGCAGGATCGGTAGAAATAAAGTATGAGAACTATTCCGGTACCGGCATGTTCACCCTCCAGACGGGCGCCTCTCACCACCAAAGAGAACTGGAGTGGTTGAATCTGAGATTTAAAGAAAACGACACCATGCTGCTCGTATTCTCGGATCAAGAGTACAGTGAAAGCCGGTATGTCCGCGATTACGAAAACTTTAAGGGACTATTGGGAGCACGCACATGAGAAGAATTGAAATACCATATGTCGCCCCGTCCCTAGAATTAGATTCTAGAATTGTGATAGTCGGATCTAGTGGTAATTTGCGGGGCTCCAACCTCGGAGCAGAGATAGATTCCTACTCCGACGTGATCAGATTTAACCGCGCCCCAACAGATGGGTTTGGAGAAAGCGTTGGAAGTAGGACTACCTTAAGGGTATCGAACAATCACGTATTTTCTAACGTCGACATCACCGCCGAGGGATACACGAATCAGCCCGCAAATTTTATGAAAGATCTCCGTAACGAGCGCATCCTCTATATCGCCCCCGACACCAACCCATGGAACAACAGGGGTACAAACACTCACTCAAGCAATGAACTATTTTTGTTTAACTACGGTGCAGTACCGCACTTGAAGTCGGAATTGGGACTAGATTCGGAAAAACAGCTGACCGTCGGAGCGATTACTGTTGGTTTATGCGCGCTGGCTGGAATAGTTCCCACTCTGGCTGGTTTTGATCTACAGCCTGCTCCAAGGACCCATTATTGGGAAAATCGCCCGGAAAATCCTGGGGCAACTCACGGTATTTCAGTTGAGCAAGCTTGGCTTTGCAGGCTGAAAAACGATGGTAAAATAATTATTTTAGGAGAATGATGATAATTTTTGTTGACATTGATGAAACAATCTGTTATAATAAAGACAATTCAGATAAAGTAAGGGATTATAATTTGTCTGTACCGAATAAGAAAAATATTCAATTGATAAATAAATTGTTTGATGAGGGAAACCAGATAGTTTATTGGACTGCAAGAGGCTCGGGCACTGGTATTGACTGGCGATCCACGACGGAACGTCAATTAGGAGTATGGGGCGCAAAACATCACGAGTTGAAGCTCGGAAAACCCATATATGATTTAATGATATGCGACAAGGCCATAAATAGTTTGAATATGGAAGAGAACCTAGAGACATTTCTGAAGGAGAAGGTTAATAATGTTTGATATAGAATTCTATATGAAATCCAATGCTCTAGTCGAAGAAATGAAAAGCGGAAAAAAATTTACAAAACAAGAATTATTACTCCTCTTTGAAGAATATCGTTCAAAAAATCCAATTATATACAACATAGAAACTACCAATGCTTGTAACATGAGGTGCAAGATGTGTCCTAGAACTACGAAAATGACAAGAAAAATTACATTTCTAGAAGCAGAATATTATGATAATTTGATTAAGCAGATAAAACCACACGATCATGATCTCTGGGATAGGTGGGAGAAATTTTGTATTGATCAATATGGAATTTACCCAGATAGCGAGCCTAGCGAAAACCATTTTTTTCTATATATTATACCCAGGGTTATACAGCTTCATGGCTACGGAGACCCACTTTTGGATAAAAATTTAGGTAATGTAATTAAAATTTTGTCTGATTACGGACATGAATCTTATTTTAGTTGTAATCCTGCCAACATCAACATACCTCGAACAGTTGAGATGATGAAGAGTGGTTTAACTTATTTAAAATATTCTTTCGAAAGCACAGATGACGCAAAGTTTAAAGATATCAGGGGAAATGCTGCGAACTTTACAGAAGCATACGAAAAAACACTGGAAGTACTTAGGCTTAAAGAAGAGTGCGGATATGACACAAAAATTATTATAACTATGATTGATGTGGGGCACGATGAAGAACAGCAGAAGGAATTCCAAAAATTACGAGAGCGCTTTCTGGATGCTGATGTGTATCTTTATTTGAAAAGCGAAGATCAGCAATGGTATCGCAAGGACGATTCTCTTAAAGAATATTTGGACCACCGTGATCGAGCCGTCCCAGATCAAGAAAAAGATTTTTATGGAACATCAGCTATCCATTGGTTAGAGTTTTGTAAGCACCCATGGATGTCAATGACAATAAAATCCGATGGCGAAATTCACATGTGCATGGAAGATTATAATAATGAAATTTTTCTTGGGAATAGCAAAGAAGATAATTTATATGATATTTGGAATGGTGATTTATACAAGAAATTTCGAAGCATGCATTTTGATTTAAATCCCTGCATTAAGTGTAATGTTGAGTGCGACATGCCAAAAATTGGGGAATTGTTTTAGTGAACTCTAATAGTGTCATAGTAACCGGCTCTGAGGGTTTAATCGGAAAAGAAATCTCAAATTTCTTAGAAAAAGAGGGATATTCTGTTCTGCGCTGCTCTCGTAGTTTGGGACACGATTTGACAGATGAGATTTTTGTTAAATCGTGGTTTAGAGACAACAGAGCGCCCAATTTGGTTAATTTATTTGCTTTAAACGAACATGTCACTAAAAATAACAAAAGCCAATCAAATCTTTTTGATGTTTCATTGGGTTCTGTTGATAATTTTATGAAGATAAATGTGACTAGTCTTTTTTCTGTTTGTAGGGAATATGCTCGATTTAATCAGCGCGGCAATATTATAAATTTTTCCTCAATTTATGGTCTAAAATCTCCTGATCCAAGAATTTATTCTGGGGACAAAAATAAACATATTGGATATTCCATATCCAAAAGCGCAGTAATTCATTTGACTAAATATCTAGCTGTACATCTCGCTCCCCGTATTAGGGTAAATTGTGTTATTCCTGGTGGGGTTTCTAACACTCAAGACGAAGAATTTGTCAATAAATATTCTTCTAAATGCCCTCTTGGGCGGATGATGGAAGTTAAAGAAATCAATGGTATAGTAAAATATCTCTGTTCCGGGGAATCTTCGTATTGCACTGGGGCAGAATTTATAATAGATGGGGGGTATACATCATGGTAAAACACACCAACATTATAGCTGAAATAGGAATCAATCACAATGGAAGCATATCTTTGGCTAAGAAGTTAATAGACACCGCAGCCCTGGCAGGCTGCGATTTTGTAAAATTTCAAAAGAGAACTCCAGAGCTGTGTGTGCCAGAAGAGCAAAAGAATAAACCAAGAGATACACCATGGGGTACCATGAGGTATATAGACTACAAGAACAAGATTGAATTTCAAAAAGAAGAGTACGATGAGGTGTACAGGTATTGCAAACAATACGGAATAAAATGTTTTGCATCCGTGTGGGATATCCCCTCAGTTAGTTTCATGAAAGAGTATACCAACATCGGAAAAATTCCATCTGCGTTAATTACTGATTTGGACCTATGTACTGCGGCCAGAAATTCTTTCAGTACTCTTATTATTTCAACCGGGATGAGCACAGAAAAAGAAATAGAAAAATGTGTCAATACATGCAACCCAGATATCATAATGCATACTAATTCTTCTTATCCGTCGAAGTACGAAGAATTGAATCTTAATTATATCAAACATCTGAAAGATAAATACCCAGATAAAGAAATTGGATATAGTGGACATGAATATGGGTTACCAACCACTTTTGCTGCCATTGCTCTTGGGGCAACATGGGTAGAGAGACACATAACGCTAGATCGATATATGTGGGGAAGCGATCAGTTGGTGTCTGTCGATCCAGTTGGCACGATTAAGTTAGTAAGGGGCATCCGAACGGTAGAAAAATCGCTTGGACCAGAAAAACAAGATGAGCGAATTTTACACTCATCTGAGTTGTCAAAAAGAAAAACGTTAAGAGGTGAATAATGAATTATAGCAAGATTAAAAATAACTTAAAAGGTCCGGTTTTCCCGATAATTACTCCCTTCAAAGATGACACTCTGCAATCGGTGGATTATGATGCTGCGTGCAATTATGTAGATTTTTTATACGATAATGGTGTTCGTAACTTTTATATTATGACATACAATAGCAGATTTAGTTTGTTATCGTGGGACGAAATGAAAAAACTCAATGAAGTGGTAACCAGACGTATTAGAAGCAAACCAGAAGAGTGCATAGCTATCGTTGCAGACCCGCTTACTAACCCAACTAGTGTGAGCATAGATTTTGCGAAACACGCTCAGTCAATCGGCGCCGATCTCATTAGCCTAATTTTTTTAGAGAGACACTATAGTGATGACCAGGTTTATAATCATTTTAATGCTGTGGCGAACAGTGTTGACATTGGAATTTTGATTCATGAACAGCTACTTCCATCGTCGAAAGGAGGTCCAGCAAATCTATATCCACTAGAGTTGTTAGATAGGTTGGCAGATATAGATAACGTAGTCGCGATTAAAGAAGACAGCAAAAAACCAACGTATTCAGAAAAAGTTATTGAAACGGTGGGGGATAGATTAAACGTCATCATTTCTGGCAGGGGAAAACGACAATATATACACTTCAGCAGAATGGGGTGCCATGGTTATCTTGTTGGTGTGGGCAGTTTCGCTCCCAAGGTTAGTCTAGCTTTCTACAAAGCATGTATAGATGGCGACATGGAAACAGCATGGGGGATCATCAATGAGATTGAGAGGCCATTTTTATCTGCTGGTATGAAGTATGGATGGCACCCTGCTTTAAAATCTGCCATGGAAGAGCTTGGAATCATGAGTCGGACAGAACGATTACCACTTGTTTCTATACCAGACAATGAACATAAAGAATTAGTAAAAGTGTTGTCTGAAATCAAGAATTCCAAGTATTATAAATAAGGGAGATAGGATGAAAAAACTCGCAGTGATCCCAGCTAGGGGTGGCTCAACGCGCTTAAAAGATAAAAATATTTACCCGCTAGCGGGAAAACCATTAATCCGATGGTCTACGGAGGCTGTCCTCAATTCGGGGTGTTTTGACAAGGTGGTCATCTCAACTGATAGCGATGAGATTTTCGAAGCAGTTTCCGACCTGTCAGTTGAGAGACATTCCCGACCAGCAGCGGACGCCACCGTGACATCAACTGCCTTAAACGCAATGCTGAATTTGATGGAGCAACAGGAGGAGAAGTATGACGTGTTTGCGTATTTTCTCCCGACTTGCCCACTTATATCTGCAGAGGACATCAGTCAAGGAGTCGGCATGCTTGAGGCAGAGGGAGTAGATACTGTAGTTAGTATGCTCTCGCCAGAGACAATACAGCTAGCATGCGTTATGAAAGATGGATGGGTGCTCCCTGTGTTCGATAATTTAGAGTGTGGTCTCACCAATAGCAAATTCATTAAAAAATACTATAAGCCATCAGGGGCATTCTATATGGGATGGTGGGATAGAATATTAGAGAATAGAAACTTCTTCAAAGGGAACGTGAAGGGGGTCATACTTCCTCCCGAAAGATCAGTAGATATTAATACTCTCGATGACATTAGATTTGCAGAGAGTATCTTAGGGGGCAGATAAAATAGTGTCAAAAAAGATCAACGAAAAAAAAGCCATTGAAAATTTATCTAAATATGGCTATCATTATGCACACCCTTGTTCTTTTATAGATTCCGATCAAGTAGACTTGGCTAAAAAATTATCCGACAACAAAGCTTATAAAATTGGACGATACCACAAGACATCAAACCCATCAACGATACCAACTTGTCTATTTAATTTGGTAGTTAATTCGCAAATAAAAAATATTTTCACAAATTTATATTCTAATACAAAATGTAATGAAATTTTTATAACTCATGAATATAAAGCTAATGAAATGGAAAGAAATCTTTGGCTACACTTTGACAGGCTTCGAAGCCTAAAGGCGATGGTTTATTTAGTCGATGTGGGGGAACATGACGGACCATTTTCAGTAGTGCCCGGAAGTCACAAAAAGGGGCGTGAATTAAGAAATAAATTTAAGAATATAGGATATGAGCGCCTGCCCAACAGAATAGAGCTGGATTACCCAAACTTATACGAAAAGCCTACCAAAATATGCGGAAAGGCTGGTACATTAATTTTATTCGATACGGATATCTTTCACAAGGGGGGTGATATAAAAGAAGGTTGTGAGAGGCTGCTAATTCGTTCCCACTGGTATCCGAATTTTGGATGGAGGGCAAGCAGTTGAGTAGAATTTTAATTACAGGTGGAACCGGCATGGTCGGCTCTGCATTCAAAAATATAGAAACCGAACACGAATTGGTTTCAGTTGGAAGTGGGGATTATAAACTAAATCGCCACGATCAGGCGTTCTGGATGTTGGAGAAAATACAGCCGGATGCCATCATACATTTGGCTGCTCAAGTGGGTGGTATCCAAGCTAACATGGATTATGCGGGGGATTTCTATAGAAATAATATAAGGATTAATACAAATGTTTTGGAAGCAGCAAAAAACTTCGAAGTGGAGAAAGTAATTTCTTTATTGAGCACTTGTGTATATCCAGACAAAGCAACTTATCCATTGACCGAAGACCAAATTCACAATGGACCACCCCATTCTTCCAATTACGCTTACGCCCATGCCAAAAGAATGCTCGACGTTCAATCACGAGCCTACAGGGACCAATACGGATGCAATTTCACAACCGCAGTCCCCAATAATCTTTTTGGGGAAAATGATAATTTTGATTTAGAAAACTCTCATGTCATCCCCGCGATGATCAGGAAAATGTATGAGGCCAAACTAAATAACGAAGATGTCACTCTCTGGGGCGACGGGTCTCCCTTGCGTGAATTCACATATTCAAAAGATTTGGCAGAAATTTTGTTATTTCTTTTGGAGCATTATGACAACCCAAGACCAATAAATGTGGGGAACACACATGAAGTTTCGATTAAAGAAGTTGCAGAGACAATTCGTGACATATTAGATTTCCAGGGAGAAATCGTGTGGGATATATCAAAGCCCTCGGGTCAATTCAGGAAACCCTCCGACAACTCAAAACTACTCAGCCTCGGCTGGAGAGAAGAAAATTACACAAACTTTAAAAAAGCCTTGACAAACACTTGCAAATGGGTTATATTAAAGTATCCGAACATAAGAGGGGTTTAATGAAAACAGCACTTATAACTGGGATAACTGGTCAAGATGGATCATACCTGGCTGAATTACTCTTAGAAAAAGGTTACAATGTTGTCGGCATCAAGAGAAGGACATCCTTGATAACGACGGACAGAGTTGACCATCTGTTTCAGCGCGATAATTTCAAATTAGTTTACGGCAACCTGATAGATTCTGGTAACTTACATCGTATTTTGATAGATCATAAGCCGGAAGAGATTTATAATTTGGGCGCCCAGTCTCATGTTCGAGTGTCTTTCGAGACCCCCGAAGAAACAGCAGATATTGTAGCTATGGGAACATTGAGATTGTTAGAGGCGACCAGAAATGTGTGCCCTACTGCCAGATTCTATCAGGCATCTTCCTCTGAAATGTTCGGAGACAACCCAGAAAACCCGCAAAGTGAGAATACGCGATTGCAGCCGGCTTCTCCATATGCTTGCGCAAAAGTATTTTCTCACCACTTAATAAGAAACTACCGGGAAAGTTATGGTATGCATGCGTCTTCCGGCATACTCTTTAACCATGAGTCGCCACGCCGTGGAGAGACCTTTGTAACGAGAAAAATAACCATTGCTGCAGCGAAAATAAGAATGGGGATTCAAGACAAATTATATTTAGGTAATCTGGACGCCCGCCGCGATTGGGGTTACGCGAAGGATTATGTAGAGGCGATGTGGTTAATGATGCAGCAGGAAAACCCAGATGATTATGTGGTGGCAACCGGGAAGTCGTACAGCGTGAGAGAGTTCCTCGAATTAGTATTTGAGGAAGCGGGCTTAAGTGTCGAGAAACATGTTGAGATCGACGAGAGACTTTACCGTCCCCACGAAGTCCCCCTGCTGTGTGGTGATAGCTCAAAAGCGAAAAGAAAGCTTGATTGGTCGTCTAAGACCTCCCTGGAAGAGTTGGCGATATTGATGTACCAGTCTGATTTGAATAATTTAGGACATTATAATGGGAAATGAAGAAGAAACGCCGAAAGGCGTAATCGGAAATGGCTTTGTTGGGAACGCTATTTATGAAAATTTTAAAGAGTTTTATAAATTTTTTATCTATGATACGAACAAGGAAAGATCAAACTGCGGCGCAATCTATGACGTTCTGCATAACACAGACATAATTTTTGCTGCTCTTCCCACTCCCATAGACGAGTCAATCGGTCGCTGCGACGTTTCCGTCATAGGCAAGGTGATGGCTCAGGTTAATATGTGGTATAACAACAATATAATAGTCTTAAAGTCAACAGTGCCACCAGGGACATGTGAGTGGATAAGATCTGCATATCCCAAAATACGACTTGTATACAGCCCCGAATTCTTAACAGAGAGAAACTCTGCTCAGGACTTTAAAACATCATCGAGAGCCATCTTCGGAGGATCCAAGGATGATACAGATGAAGTATTAAAATTGTTCAAAAAACACTTCCCAAACAAAAATTATCAAGTAACTGATTATAAGACTGCAGAAATGGTAAAATACTTTACAAACACTTTTTTGGCCACCAAAGTATCTTTTGCTAATGAAGTTTACGATATATGTGAGAATCTTGGTATAAATTATACAAAAGTTAAAGACTTGGCTCTTTTAGACCCACGTATCGGCAAAAGTCATCTTGATGTTCCTGGTCATGACGGCTCGCGAGGCTTTGGGGGCACTTGTTTTCCGAAAGATCTGTTGTCTTTGATTGGGCATTCGGAAGTAAACAAACACGACCCGGAATTTTTGAAATCAGTCTGGAAAAAGAATCTTGAAGTACGATCGAATAAGGACTGGAAATTACTGAAAGGTCGAGCCGTTACCGAGAAGAAATAAATAAATCTACTTTTTCCCTTGACAATGGGGAAATATAGTGTTAAAATATAATATATAAAGGAGTATATATAAAATGCAACTATCAAACCAAGCACTTGGAGCCGTGATGCTGGCTCTGCAAAAATCGTTAATGGAGCAAACCGACATCGTACCAGTCCTTCAGGGATTCGTCTTAACGGACACGGAGGAAGGCTTGATTATCGAGAACCCACCCATTATTGAATTTGACCGTGAAGATACGGAAAATGATTATGCGGATGAGGATACGGAAGAGATTGCCTAAATATTGCTATTATTGCGAAAGCTGCAAAATTGGCTATGAGGTGGCTCACTCCATCAAAGAAAGGTTGGAGAAGTGCGACAACTGCGATCAATACACATTAAGAATCATCCCCTCTATTCCAGCTTATTTATCCAAGATAAATAAAGCAGGGAAGAAGAAGGTTGGTTCTGTTGTTGAAGAATATATAGAAAAAAATAGAGAATCTATCAAAGAAGAGAAAGAAAAGCTAAAAAACCAGGAGTACAAAGATGAATAGTGTTTGGGTAATGGTCACATTGGGCGCGCTACTAACCCTCTCAGCTGCAATAAATATCTTTTTAATTTGGTATTTGTGGAAATTACTTAAGCATGTTAACTTTTATGAAGTTGAACTTGCTGAGATGATCGGATCCATAAAAAACTTTACTAACCACCTAAGCAACGTTTACGAAATGGACTTGTTTTATGGTGACGAGACATTACATTATCTTCTTCAGCACGCCAGAGATCTGACAGACGTGTTTGACCACTACGAATCAGATACGATACGAGAAACGGAAGAGGAAATAATAAATGAAACGACTGCCCAGGAGTAGGAAGAGGATAAGAAGAAGTAAAAATTCAAAAAATTACTTCACACAAGTCCACGAAGATGCAATAGTAGAATTCAACAATACTGAGGACCTCAAAAGGCGAGAAGTATTATACGCCGGCACAATTGGTCCGGTATTCAGCGAGATGGTAGATAAAATCGTCTTGACATACGGCTTCACATCTTTGCCCAACATAGCGGTTTTAAGAGATGAATGTAAGGTATGGCTTGTCACAATTTTGGAAAAATTTGACCCTAGCAAGGGCTCAAAGGCGTTCTCCTATTTTTCGGTTGTGACCAAGAATTGGTTCATCCAGAAGGTGAAGAAAAACAAAAAGAAAAATAGGAGAGAGATAGAATTTCAAGACCTGTCAAAAGAGCTTGAGATGAAATATGTAGCCATAGAGAACGACTATGACGAAGTCCGTGAAAAAGAGGAATTCTGGTCGCGATTGAATGAAGAGATAGAGACCTGGGACAAGATGAAGCTCAAGGACAATGAAAAGAAAGTCTTAGAAGCAATAAAAATTTTACTTGAAACCAGTGATGATATCGAAATTTTTAATAAGAAGGCTATTTATTTATACATGAGAGAAATTACTGGTTTAAGTACAAAACAAATTGTTAGTTGCTTAAACAAAATGAAGAAAAGGTATAATATCTTCAGAGCAAAATGGGACCGAGGCGACTTATGAGCAAGCTTGAAAAGTTTATAGAAGAAGTAGTGGACAATGTCCGCAAAGACAGAGAACTCACCAAGAGACTGCTTGACGACGCGATGGTGTATCTGAGCAAGGATGAGCAGAGGCATCGAGAAGTTGGGATAATAGTCGCCAAATATGTCGAAACCCTGCAGCGATCCAACGACCAGTTAGTAAAAATATCAACTCTTATTCAAAGAAAAGAATCAAAAAATCAGGGTTTAACCGACTCCGACAAAGAGGACATCTTTAATATCCTCCAGACCGGAGGTGTTGATGAATAATGCCTAGTATTCTACAAAGAGTGTTGATAGGCGCTGGAGTCCTGAACCCGTCTGAGGGAAAGCCAGGAGGCGCGCCACTCAGAGGTGAGGGGAACGGAGTCCACCAAACTAAAGAGGTCATCGCCGCCGTAGTCAAGAGCATGGCAGAGCCACCGAGCCCGTCTCAAATGCTGGGACAAGTCGTAGCCGCTCCGACTACCATACAAAAATCGAATATAATGAATTTCTTTACGACGGATTTTTTTGGAGATTCGTCAACTGCGCCAGGAGAGTCTGAAGCTGATGTACAGCCGTATATGAAGGTGTATGTGAGAATACCAGAAGAACATTCGTGTCTTCCGATAACTAGATCATTAGCCGACGTGATGGCTCAGATGTCTGACGATGAATCTTTTGTGGATTCTCTTCGATCCGGCATTGGAGACTGGGCAATCACCCAATTATATCCCTATTTTTTAATGCCAGTTGGTGAAGATAACTTATCATTTGCGCCGCCGAAGGTCGGAGATATTGTCAGTGTAAAATTTACCGACACTTTAAGAACTCAGGGAGTTTTTGAGAGAGTGGTCGAGAGAATCCAGGCGTTAACCGATCAAGAAAGAGCCTCCGCCAGAGGAGGGTCTTCAAGTAGTGAGAATTTTGATGATCTGTTCACACCGATTGACACAGTTGCCCTTTCTCAAGGACCCGGAGCCCTTTCGGAAGAACAGGCAGACGCTCTCGGAACTGTAGCAGGAAGCCAGAACTTACCATGCTGTGTGTTCGTAACCATTTGGGTTTTGACTCAGAGAGGATTGGTACCGTCCAACACAAAAAGCGTCGACGCATGGGCAGCCATGGCACCCTCGACCGCCTGGTGGGGCGCAGCAAATATCTACGATGCGAAAAAGGTCTGGTCGAATATAGCTGCCTATAAGGCTGCTCTTGGAGGCACAGAGATTACAGTTGAGCCCGACGAATCCGCACCGAACTTAGAGGTGGGTAGGTGGCATATCGTGCAAAAGTGGTGTTGGTCTTCTAGCCCTGTTGTGAATTCTTGTCAAACCTGCCAGAGCCCATCACCTGGATCAGGGCACACTTATCTAGTGTATGCCAATTCCAACGGATCTTTCAGAATAATGGACTCTTCCTCATCGCGAGGGTTCAGAGACAAAATAGACTCATGGTTCGAGCCGGGATGTGAGTACCGCGTCCTGACACTCCCCATGGAATCTTCTCCTGGGGAATCGACAGAAGAAGAGCTTAATTACGATATATACGGCGAATCAGCACCATAAACGGAGAAAACAATGTCTGGAAAACTTTTAAGACAAATAGATAATTTGTCAGATTCAAAAAAGAAAAATATAAATTTGAGTGACCCCAATGTTGGGATGAACAATTCGGCAATCATCGAGGCAGTTCCGAAACTTCTGCGCGCCCCCAATTCCACAGTCATTAAGAATGACCACAACTCGTTTATTGTCCTCGGCAAAGACCGCCCCGGAAGCCTAGCATCGGGCTACGGCGGAGCCGGCGCCACTGAATGTGCTTCGATCGACATGGTTGTTGGTCTGCAGGCAATGGCGCCTGGCGGACCCAGGAATAACACATTTGCTAACCCAAGCATGATGATGGACTCTGCGAGAGTGATGATATCTCAAATGTCTAACGTGGATCACAACTTCGGAATTGTTGCAGGTCGGACAGGGTCGCCAAAAAACGCTTCTGCAGCCGTCCTTAAGGCGGATGCAACCCGCATTATAGCCCGTGAAGGGGGAATTAAACTTGTGACCGGCACAGACCCCAAAAACTCCAAAGGAGGACCCCTATACTCTATCTCTGGCATTGAATTAATCGCAGGTAACGACGACAACAAGCGAGGTCTCCCCGGATTTAAAGAAATGAACAATTTGCAGCCGCTAGTGAAGGGTGAAAGCTTAGAATTATATTTAGAAAAGATGATGAATCGTATCGACGCTCTGGGAGCTATTTTGTCGGACCATATGAAAACCCAGGGAAAACTCAATACTCTCTTGTCGAGCCACGTACACCTGTGTACCGCTCCGGGAGCACCATCAGCGCCCTCCATCGAATTAATGATTGGCAATCCACTCATAAGCATCGCCAATCTCGCCTTCGTCCGAGTACCAAACTATCTTAACCGAGTTAACTCGGCAACTACAAAGATCAATTACTCTAAGAAATATGGCGGAGTAAATTTTAATAGTAGATATAACAGGACAACGTAATGCCAATCCCAAAAGATGAATTAGAAATAATCGCCGAAATATCGCCGGTCTCAACGGAATCCTTAGAAACGATCATAGCAGTGAGCGCTGCCGAGAAGTGCATGCCAGATCCCCCCAAAGATGATTTGTCGGCACCATTTGCCGAATTTCAAAAGGAGAAGGCGGCATTCAGCGCTTCAAAAAAAGAATTCAGATCTGCTAAAGGTAAATTTACCCAAGCTAAGAAAAAGGCTGAAACAACATTGCAGTCGCTAGCCCGTCCTCGTCCCGAACGCCGACTTCAAGAGTGGCAACTTGGACGCCAGGGCGCCCCAGATCAGGGTGATCTCCCGGCTTGGAAGACCTCCCAGACAGGCGCCATGGCTCTATACGACGCACAAGTCGTGTATGAGGAGGCGGTTGGGAAACACGCCATGGCCAAAAATAAGTTTGATAGAGCCTCTCGCAAATGGAAGAAGGAACGCGACGAACGCTCCCCTCGACGGCAACGAAAGAAGAAAAAGAACCCGAAAGCCATTGTCCCAGATTGGACAAAAATGTGCGACAAAGAGGTGTTCTTTAACGGGCGCACAAACGAGTGGTCCATTGTTCTTTATATGACTGGACAGTCGACCCAGACATTGCTTGAGACAGCAATTGAGGAAATTTTTCAACAGACAGGACTTTCTGCGCGCCTATCCTCCGAAGACACGGAGAGGTATGTTTCTGAAGGAAAGGTCTTTGTTAAGGACACGTATGTGCCCACTAAGCCCAACTTAAGCTCGAAGTCCCTGTGTGTGATTCCGTTGGATAATTTTAATGCCATATACGAAGATCTTCTCAAGAAGCCCGACGACCCAGTAGACCTGGCTTCCCAGGGAAGAATTTGCCGAGGTTATTTTGTATGTGTCTCTCGCAATGATTACGACAAACTTTTTACTGGACTTGCCAACATCTTGGCTAGCATCGGCAAAGATTATGAGTTTGCATTTCAAACAGGCACGTACAGTATACCCAATTTGAGGTTTTCAAAAGAAATAAAGAAGACAAAAATATTTAAAAAACACCTGAGTCGACTCCTTCGAGACAACAATGTTGATATCGAAGATCCCGCGCTAGAAAAAATTGGGATTATGTTTAGCCCGAGCCCGCAAAAAATGTATAAAAATCTAGAATCTATATGGGTTAAATACATAGCCGAGCAATGGAGGACCATCGACATTGAATTTAAACCATTTTCAGAAAAATATCCAGTAAATGATAAGACAACCTTGTCATTTATTTTGCATATGCCAACGATTTACCGAAAATATTTGTCGGATGGCGCCCCTCCGTTCAATAAATTTATAGAAGATTACTATTATCCCCCCGTTTCGACAAAGCCAGGTCGGTTCAAGAAGCTTCCAGCCCCACCGGCAGACGAGCCAAGTGCAGACCCTGTAGAGGAGACGGGTCACACCCACGCAGAATCCGAAGTTACGGCTGACTCTGCCGCTCCTGGTAACGAAGTCGCCGGTCTTTTGCAAGATTTTATAGAGATTTTTAATGATAGTATCCCATCGGAATTTGATGTCGGATTTACTTGGGACCAAAAGAAGGAATTAGAAAAATTTATCTCCGAAAACAATGTTTTGACCAAGAGAATCCAAGATTCTCTCAACAGGATACAAAATATAGCAGATCCCATTGTAGATAAGATAGTCGACAACCTGGAAGAGGCAGAAAAACTCAAAGATATGTATGAACTCATCCTGGACCCACTGGGAATGGAGGGTTTGTCCAGCCTGCTGATGGCGGCGATAGGCAACCTAGCCAAGACGCTGCCACTTGACGATGTAATGCAGCAGATGACAAGCGCCATTTTCGAAGAGATGGAAGAGATGGGTGTGTTTGATTTCTTCGAAAACACTGTCGGAGCAAAAATACTCACCCCTTCTGCTGCCAAAGTAGAGTCGGCATTCGTTGAAATCTGCTGGCCAGAGCTATATCCAGAAATACCAATGCCCAATACCCAAGACTTGTTCAAATCTCTGACAAGCCACACTCATTATGACCCCTATGACCCACGCCAGGAGCATGATATATGCCTGGGAACACCAGGCTTCCAACAAGATGATAATTTGGCTAGGGTTAAATCTACTTTTTTGTGCATGCTGGAGAAAGAACTGGTTCCACCCGGAGAAATCGCGATTTTACTGGATGAAATGGGCACCTTGGGCGACCAGGATGTCTTTAAGCAGATATTAGAATTTAGCCAGACAGCACAATCACCAGACACCCAGGGTGGCATGGGATCCCTCGGAAATACTGGACCTGGAAGCACGCTAGGTGCTCTTGGCGGCATCGGGGGCATCAATTTGGGCGGTTTAGGAGGTCTCGGAGGCGGAGACGGCTTCAATATTGGCGGCTTAGGTGGCTTAGGGGGTCTCGGAGGCGGAGACGGCTTCAATCTTGGCGGCTTAGGCTCTCTGGGAGGCGGAGGACGCGGAGGCAATGGTTTAAATCTTGGGAATCTCGGCGGTTTCGGTAGCGGAGACGGCTTCAATCTTGGCGGTCTCGGAGGACTCGGCGGCGGAGGAGGCTCGGGCGGCGGTCTTGGGGGCTTTGGGAGAGGGTTT
>Ga0208299_1000911_pt1 | contig 24148 bp, 39 predicted proteins | sample 15_taG_FD_184089 | JGI IMG/M metagenome (GOLD analysis project Ga0208299, IMG submission 184089) | Marine viral communities from the Subarctic Pacific Ocean - 15_ETSP_OMZ_AT15312 metaG (SPAdes) (version 2) | ecosystem: Environmental > Aquatic > Marine > Oceanic | place: Pacific Ocean | collected...
CTTTTATAAAAGGAGAGACTATTACAGATGTTAAAAGAGGTGGTTTAGAAAACATATCTTTAGCGATCACACAAGAACTAGGTATAGAAACATTTAAAGCTGACATGATAAATGATGGTGCTTTAAAAAAATTATTTACAGGTAGACAAGAGCTTTTTAATAGAATATTAGATAGTAATTTTGTTGAAGAATTTGTTAGGCAAACAGAAAGGGGAACTACTAAATTTAGTAAATCAAAACCGGTTAGTACAAAGCTTAGTAATAGTATGAATGAAGAACTAGCTAAAAAGATAAATAAACAAGCTAGTTACAATAACATTGTTGAGATTGCTGGACACAAACCTATTAATATAGAAACTGATGCTGGTAGAAGTGAATATCTACAATTTTTTGTAGAAAAAGTAGTACCACTATTCCCAAAGAAAGTTCTATTGGCAATGTCGGGAACGTTCGCGCGTGGAGATAGGATTTATGATAAAATCACAGGTATGTTTGTTCCAGAGTTTATGGAGAAAGCTTGGAAAGCTAAGTATATTTTTGCTAATAAAGCAGACTTTGAATACTTTTTAAATCAATTAGAAGAGCAAGGAATTAGATTTGGTATTAATCTTACGGAGCAGCAAGAGACAAATATGTTAAACGCTGTAACGCGTGTAGGTTACGGAACGGTATCTAAAAAAACCCAACAGAAAAAAGTTACAGCTAAAGAACAAAAGGCAAGTAAGAAAACAGGGTTTAAATTGATATGGAAAATGATACAAGATGAGGTGCAAGCAGATAAAAATACTATACCAGGGTTTGCTGCTATGTTATCTTCGTCTAGCCAATTCCAAGGTCACATGATGCGTACTGGTGCTGGTGTAAACTTTTACAATTTGTTGATGGGAAAAAATGTAGAAGAACATACGTCACCTATTACAGCATTAGGTAAGTTTTTATTTATCAATGCTATAGCTGGTAACTTATTCACGGGTAAGGTAAACACTTTTGATAACGTTATGAAATCTTACTTCCAAGGATCGTTACCGACATTTATGGACCATAGATTAAAAAAGAAAGGTCCGGATGGAAAGATGATATACAATTATTCTGACATGCCACCATTAGAGCATTTAGCTGGTATATTTAATGGTGATATCTCTGTGTGGGCTAGATATTTTCATCCAAATGTAAATGGCAACTTCTCCATAGACGAAAGTGTGATGACTCAAGAAGATATCAAAAAATATAAAGATATCGGGGGAATAGATCCTAATATTATAGTTTTAGATAACGGGCAAACAGTAGCTGAGTTGTTTGGTGTTGAAGTTGATAGTAAATTATTAACTCCGCAAGTTATCGCTGCTCAACAAGATATAATATATAGAAAGGCTATTGGGGAGAAAATAAGTCCTACAAAAATAAAAAACACATTATCTGGTGTTGGTGGTAGTAAGTTCTCAAGATCTACTAAGAACACTCAAACAATGACTAAAGCTATCAATTTCTCTCGTTCATCTAAAAATCCTACAAAAGGTATGAGCGCGTGGGATTTTGATGATACTATAGCTAGAACAAAATCTGGAGTACGATATACTTTGCCTAATCCAGAAGGTACACCTCAACCTAGTAGAAAAGTTATATTTATGGCTGGTGGTCCTGGCTCAGGGAAATCAACTGTAATTAAAGGTTTAGATTTAAAAAATCAAGGGTTTAAGATTGTTAATCAAGATATATCACTTGAATGGTTAATGAAAAATCATGGTTTACCTACAGATATGAGAGACTTCACTCCAGAACAAGCTAGTACATTTGGTAAACTTGGATTTGACGCGGGAATGATAGCTAAACGTAAGCGAATGAAATTCCAAGGTAAAGGAGATGGTATTATTATAGATGGAACTGGAAATAGCTTAAAGGTTATGGAAAATGCAGTTCAAGAATTTAAAAATAAAGGTTACGATGTACAAATGGTGTTTGTTGAAACATCTCTTGAAACAGCATTGGAAAGAAATAGAACTAGAAAAGAACGTTCATTAAAAGACAAAATAGTAACAAGAACTCATGAATCGGTACAGAATAATAAAAAAGCGTTTCAGAAATTATTTGGTGATAATTTTGCAGAAGTTAAAACGGACAACCTCAAAATAGGGGATGCAATACCAACGTCGATAGTTAACAAGCTAGATAAGTTTACTAAAGGATATATTAAAGGTAGATTAGACGCTGGTGAATACGCTCATAAAGGAGCGGAATTAGAAGCTCAAGGAGCTACATTTGATTTTTCAGAATTTGATATTGTAAAAGAAGGTGAGAAAGGTCCATTATGGGGTAAAGCTATGGATAGAGCTAAAAAGTATGGTTTAAAAGATAATTATATATTAACAGCTAGACCACACGCTTCTAAAACAGCTATATATAGATTTTTAGATGCGCAAGGTTTGAATATACCTTTTGATAACATTATAACGTTAGAGAATTCTACTTCAGAATCTAAAGCTTTATGGATAGCTGAAAAAGTTGGGGAAGGGTATAATGATATATATTTTGCAGATGATGCTATGCAGAACGTTCAAGCTGTACAAAATATGCTTGATCAGTTTGATGTTAAAGGAAAGACACAACAAGCTAAAGTTAAATTTAGTAAATCTATGAATACTGAATTTAATAATATATTAGAAGATGTAACTGGTATCGAGTCTAAGAAAAGATTTTCTGCTATTAAAGCTAGAAAGAGAGGCGCTGATAAAGGTAAGTTTAGATTCTTTATTCCACCTTCTCACGAGGATTTTGTTGGATTATTATACAACTTTATGGGTAAAGGTAAAAAAGGTGACGCTCATAGAAATTTCTTTGAACAAGCTTTAGTAAGGCCATTAAATAGAGCTTATAGAGAATTAAATACAGCTAAACAAGCTATTGCTAACGATTATAAATCGTTAAATAAAGAGTTTGAAAACGTTAAAAAGAAACTTACAAAGAAAACTCCAGATGGTGATTTTACATATCAAGATGCTATAAGGGTTTATTTGTTTGATAAGCATGGGCATAAAGTTCCTGGATTAAATAAAACTGATCAACAGAAATTAGTTGATTTAGTCATGGAAGACTCTGAATTACAAACTTATGCTGAAACACTAAATATAATATCTAAGCAGGAAACTTATGTAAACCCTACCGAAAGTTGGGAAGCTGGTGATATAAGGACAGATTTAGATGATGCTACTGGTAGGGTTGGCAGAAAACAATTCTTTACAGAGTTTAACGAAAATGCTGAAATAATATTTTCTGAAGAAAATCTAAATAAAATAGAGGCTGCTTATGGAGAAGATATGGTAAGCGCTATTAAAGATATACTTTATAGAACTAAAACTGGTAGAAACAGACCTAGTGGGCAAAATAAACAAGTAAATCAATTTATGAATTGGTTAAACGGATCTGTTGCATCAACTATGTTCTTTAATATGAGGTCAGCTGTATTACAGCAAATGTCTATGGTTAATTTTATTAACTTCGCTGATAATAACGTATTCTCTGCAGCTAAAGCTTTTGCTAATCAACCTCAATATTGGAAAGATTGGGCAACTATATTTAACTCTGATTTTATGAAACAAAGACGTGGTGGAATAAAAACAGATGTTAATGGTGCTGAACTTGCTGCATCACTTAAAGGTGCTAAAAATACACCTAGAGCTTTATTAGCAAAATTATTACAATTAGGATTTCTACCAACACAAATTGGGGATAATATGGCAATTGCCACTGGTGGTTCTACTTTTTACAGAAATAGAATTAACACCTATTTAAAACAAGGGATGACTCAGAAAGAAGCTGAGTCAAAAGCTTGGGTAGATTTTCAAGTATTAGCAGAAGCCACACAACAATCAGCAAGACCTGACATGGTTTCGCAACAACAAGCGTCTCCACTTGGTAAAGTTATATTAGCATTCCAAAACGTAACATCTCAGTTTAATAGGTTAGGTAAGAAAGCATTTTTAGATATTAAAAATAGAAGGATAACACCTGGTAATACCACTCAATTCCAAAGTGATATATCTAATCTTTCTAGAATAGGTTATTATTTCGCAATACAAAACTTGATATTTTATTCTTTACAATCAGCTTTATTTTTAGCTTTATTTGAAGATGATGAAGATGATGAAAAATGGTTGAAAAAGAAAGAAAGAGTGATTAACGGTAGTATTGACTCGGTATTAAGAGGTACTGGTATTTGGGGAGCAGTTGTTGCCACTTTAAAAAACATGGCTATTAAACGGTTTGCACAAGAAGGTAAAAACTGGAATGCTGATCCGTATGCGGTAATGGCAGAAGCATTACAAGTTTCACCTCCACTTGGTATTAAAGCTAGAAAAATGGTTAACGCTGAAAAAACCCTTAACTATAACAAGAAGGTTATAGATGAAATGGAAACTTTTGATATTGATAATCCAATGTGGTCAGCGTATACTAGTCACATAGAGGGTCTTACAAATATTCCTCTTAACAGATTGTATAACAAAACACAAAACATAAGACAATCTTTAAATAATCAACATGAAGCTTATCAAAGAGCCCTTATGTTTGGAGGTTGGAGCCAATGGAATCTTGGTATTGAAAATGAAAGAATAGAAAAGATTAAAGAAACCTTAAAAAGAGAAAAGGAAAAACTAAAAAAGAAGAAGAAGAAGAAAAAGAAAACGAATCCAAAAACTAGAACTGTAAGAACAAGAAAAGTAAGAACACGGTAATGAAAAACCAATATAGAAGATGGTATGACTTTAAGTGTGGAGTAAATTATGTAATCTTTTAAGGTATAACAAAAATATAAAAAATGACGAAAGAATTAAATGAAGACAGCGGTTTTAAAGTAAGTATAAAAACCTTACTAGCAATCGGAGCTGCTATGGGCACCATTATTAGTATGTGGTTTATGTTAAAAGCGGATATTGCAATAGCAAAAGAATTACCAAAACCAGATGTAACAAGAATAGAATTTGACATGAAAGATGAATTAATACGTCAAACTATTATGAATACTCTAGAAGATGTTAAAGAAATTAAAGAAGATTTAAAACGTATGGAAGATAAAATAGATAAATTAAACTAACTAAACAAAAACTCTACGAATATGAATAGATTAACTAAAGAAATTAATAAATCAATTTGGAAGATATTTGGAGCTTACCTAATTGTAGTGTTTCTACTATTATTAATGTCTGGGAATGCTCTTGGGCAAACAAAGTTTTGTAAACAAGAAATTTGTGTTGTAGAATTTAATACTTATTGGAATAAAGATAATAATGTCTCTTGGTTAGACAGTTTAGCGAATTGTGGAGTAACAAGAGTACTCATAATGGATAAGCAGATGTTAGAAGATATGCAAAAGAAATATAAGATACAAAATGTACCAACAATAATAGTTTTCAACGGTGTAGAAGTTAAAAGATTTCAAGCTTGTTTAAGATTCAAAATTGGGGCAACAAAAGAAGAAGTTCAAGAAGTTATCGATATAGCTTTAGAAAAATGAATAAACGTGTAATAATAAACTAGTGAATAAGACAATTATAAAAAATAAGATATGGCATTAATACCAACATTAACAATAAAAGACACAACTACGTTTAGTGATGAAATAAACTTCTCAGTAACAGATAGTTTAACAACAGGAGCTCCATCTCAAAGTTTAACAAAGGTAGCTGTTGCTGCTTCTGGTGGTTCTGCAACCACTTTAGTAGCCGCTGGATCTGCTAATCAATACGTGTTTATCAAACATACGGGGAAACAATCGGACGGAAGTACTGACACAACAAATCAATTAGCTATAGAGCTTGGGGGAAATACAGATTTACTTAGATTAAGTGCTAATGAATGGTGTTTTTTCACTTCAAAATCGGATGAAGCGGTAGAAGCTTTATCATCTAGTTCTCAAACGATAATAGTTGAATACGCTTATTGGACTCAAGCTTAAAAACAAAAACAATTAATAAATAAATAAATAAACAAAATTATGGCAACAACAACAGCGACGCTATCATTGACTAGCGCGGACATGACAAGTGATGCGTTAAACATAAATTGTTCAACTCAATTGTACAAAATAGGTACAACTATAGGTTTAGATGGAACAACAGGTTTAGCATCAAAAACAACAACATCAACCTCTATATACACTATATTCGGGGAAGCAGACTATTCAGATAATAAAGGGTTAAAATTTTTCGTAAGAAATACAGCATCGCCAAATGATTCTGACGAAGTGGCTTACACTCTTTTACTAACCCTTGGAAGTCAAGCGGTAGGATATTTAGGGCCTGGTGACTGGTTATTTATGCCTTGGGACGGAACAGATGACGTTAAATTAACACCTAGTACAGCTCAGTCTATGAAAGCTGAGTATATGTTAGTTTACGAAATATAGTAGTTACTATATAGTTATGATAAGCGAGCACATCTCCTATAAAGAGGGCGTGTATAGCACAACTGCAACACGTTTAGGAATTAGTAACACTCCTGATGATGAGCAATTAGCTAATATGGAATTGTTAGCTGAAAAAGTGTTTGAACCTCTTAGAAAGTTTGTTGGTGGACCTATAAAAATAAATAGTTTCTTTAGATCTGTAAAACTTAACAAAGCAATCGGTGGTAGTAGCAAATCCCAGCATTGTCATGGTCAAGCTGTTGATATAGACGACACATTCGGAGTTGTTGCCAACAGTAATATGTATAACTATATCAAAAATAACTTAGACTTTGATCAAATGATTTGGGAATTTGGAGATGATGATAATCCTGATTGGGTGCATGTTAGTTATGTGTCTGAAGATAATAATAGAAGGAGATGTTTAAAAGCTTATAAAAATAATGGTAAAACAGCGTATAGTGTAATATGAACGAGAAATTAATGTATTTTGCTACTGGAGATGGTGCGAATAGCTCAGGTGAAGCGTATGTCACCTTGGTAAGTAAATTTAGAGGAGCGCACCCTGTAAGTAGCACTACGTTAGATCTTGTATTCGATTCAACTTACGGAAACAGAGATGACGCTGATTATTTTGATTATGTGAGATTAACAATAGTATCAAACACTCATAAAGCTGTATTAGAATCTATAAATGGAATAATAATTACTAAAAAAGGAAATTTAGCGATTGTTTGCGATTCTGATAATTCTTCTTTTTGTAATTCTAATATCACTGATTGTTCTATATTTTTAAATCAAAGTACTGTTGATAGTTCTATTGTACCCGGTATTGGGAAACAAGTTATAGCGGTAGATCAAAATATTAGATTTGCTCATAGCGGTGACAACACTGTTATAGTAGAGCTTAATGATATTAAAGTACCTGCTAAAGCTATAATAACAAGAGTTGCAGCCGTAGTAAAAACGTTATCAAATTTAGCTACACACGAAGTTAACATACAAATGTCAGCTGCTTCTGGAACAGCAGTAGATACAATTATATCATCTGGAACCGAATTGTTAGGTGGAGGAGTTGCAAATACCGATAGCACGGATAGTGCTAGTGCGTCTGATATAAGTTTAGGAACATCTGCTAGTGATTTAAAAGATGTATTTGTATGTAATGATGTAGTTAGAAACGGAACATCAGATCAATATGTTTATGTGTGTAACGCAGGTACAGGTAATGGCACAACTAATTCTACAACTGGTACGTTAACTGTTATTATAGAATATTACGGGATAGATTAAAACGTAAATATAGGTAATAAAAAAAGGGATGATCTTTCGATCGTCCCTTTTCTTTTTAGTAGTGTTAGCTTACACTGACACCTTGTTTTTCCGAGCCTGAACTTCAACCCTAACTTCTTGAGCTAGTTTCTTAATGCTCTGCATAGCCTTCCTAATTCTCGTTCCAGCAGATTTGTTGTTATGTAATAAAAATTTTACAGATTCGTCAGCTGAAATAGTCAGCTCCTTCCCTATATTACTTATCAACATAACAACTTCATGTTTCATAAGTTCTTCAGATTCTTCTCTACTTATTTGATTTTGTGCCATAATTAAATTTAATTTAAAGTGTTAATAATTTACTCTTTAACAAAGAATGATGCTACTAGAACTAATACAATTAATCCTGTAAAACCACCCGCACCAAACTGGTTAACTAAAGTAGTAAGATTAGCGATAATATCCATTCCAAATACATCACCTCCTGTTAAAACGTACCACAAAATTGTTACTGGTAAGATGGCTATCATAACACCCATCAATCCACCAAAAAATCCTGTGATATAATTCATTGCTTTTTCCATTTTTTCTAATTTTTTTAATTAATACTCGGTTAAAACTTTAGGCCAACGCCCAACATTAAATTTGTAGTTTTTTCAGTTGCATTATATACAACTCTAGGATCAACATAAACACCTTTATGGAAAGTAAACATTCTACCTAATCCATAATTAACGTTTTCTGTATTTAACCCTGATGTTTCTAAATAAACAAAATATCCGTTCCAGAAATATCTAGCATGTAAGTCATACGCTACATCTGAAGCAGAGTCTGCTTGAGAAACATTTAACCCAACCATTAAGTTGTTAGTTAATCCATACCCCACAGTAGGAGCTATAGACCATTCAGTCCAAGCTTCATTAGCAATATTACCAGTACCTACATACCAATCGCCTTTTTCCTGTGCGTTTACTCCAAGTACAGTTAATGCACTTAAGAATAGTGTTAAAACAATTTTCTTCATAATTTTTGTTTTGGTTATAAGCTTGTTATTTCGCATGATCCACCGGCACAAGCTAATTCACCTGATAGATCAGTGTTGTCAGTTTCTTCAGTTACATGCTCAAGATTAATCTCGTGCAATTTAGAAACTAACTTTTCAAACTCTTCTTTAGTTACATCTTCAAAAGGAGCTTGAGTGTAATTCCCACCATCAAATGGTAGAACTGATAGACCGTTGTAACAATCTCTGTTATCCCACATCCACTTTCCAGCTTTATCCCATTCGTCTTCTTTTAAACTTATTGTAGCAGATACATTATGAGTATTCGATCCTTTCCTGTGACCGGGTTTAACCCATTCTGTAGCTACTTTTTTAACTCGTTTTAATAAGTCAAAAGCAGATTCGGTTCTTACTATTGAACCTCTTGGAGCTGATTGAGGGATTTCAATAACAGCGGTGTCGTGTGGTCTAAAATATTCATCCGCAACTAAATCCGGATAATATGTTTTTAAATATGTGTATATAGATTCGTTCTTACCTACACGAAGTCTTCTAATATAATAATTATTGTGCCAAGCATGAATGCCTGACGACGTACCCAATACTAAGGACGTTGTTCCAGCAGGTTTAACACAAGTTGTTCTTGATGCTCTATTAATTCCAATTAACTTTGCAACTCTTGTATTTTCACGTTTTACCATTTCAGCGGCTTTCTTCATGTTAAGTTTTAAAACTTTCTTTGAAGCTATCCCCGTCATTGACACTCCTATAAGAGCATCTTTTTCCGTGGTTTCTTGCCATATTTCTCTTAGATAGTGGAATTCCGTATAACCCGCTTGAAGCGTACCGATGAATGCAGCAGCTTTAACCCTACTATTTAATTCATCTTGGTTCGTGACGTCACTTACATTAACTTCGCACAGATTACAAAACTGATATGGCCTTAAAGCTATTTCACAACATGGATTAGTTCCCCAATCTTTATCATGATTGAAATATATTCCTGGCTCTCCAGCTCCGGATAATTCAATACGTTTCCACAAATCTAAGAAAAACTTTTTAGTTATCTTATGTCGCATTAAACAAGCAGAATTATTAGCTCTACCTCTTTGCGGGTTTGTCTCCCACCAATTCCCTGATTTACAGGATATCATTTCTTCATCATACGCCGAAAATAACGATATAAGGGCTGCTCTACGGATTCCGCCAGCCAAAACTGCATCCGCGATATGACATATAATATCGTGAGTTTCAAGAGTAGATAATTGACCACTATCTTCTTTCGCATCTAATATTCCTTTAATTTTTACAATACATTCTTTTAAGGGTTGTGGTCCTGGAGCTTTTCCCCCAGAGGTCACGAGACGTGCTCCTTTAGGCCTAATATCAGAATAATCAAACTTGATCTTAGATGACCTCTTAGAGCCCAAATAAGACTTGATTAAAACTTTTATTGCATCTGACCAACCTTCTATTGAATCTCCAATTACAAATCTTCTAGTTCTACCCTCGAATGGCTTTGTTACGTGAGGTAGTTTATTCACGTGGTGTTTTTGAACTGAATAACCCACGCCACAACCTGATAATAGTAAAAACATTGTTTCACTAAACGAATCGACATGGTCGATTGGTAAATAACTACAATTATATAATCTATTCGGGGATATCTCAATTGGTTTACCGCTGAATTGCAATGATCGCATTGACGGTAAAACTTTCTTTTTATAGACGAATCTATAGTTTTCTTCAATTGCATTGTATAATTCTGGATATCTTTTTTGATGCATCTCTTTGTTACGCGTGACTAGTTCTTCCCAAGTCTCTCTTCTGTTTAACTCGGGTAAATACTTAGCATACTTCATGTAGACTGTTAAGTCTGAAAGTATCTTTTTGTTTAAGCTTTTACTCATGCCAAAGCGTAACACAAAAATCTACAAAAGGTATATAAAATACATGATTTGATTTTGACCTTTCTTGATATGACCTGAATCCTATTAATATTCCAGTATATGTGCCTATACTGAACTCCCAATCTTTAATTTTCATTTGGTTTAATTTTATTTAATATTAATTTAATTACTTCGTCACAATCTTTTTGGTTCTGTGGTTTATATAAAGTTACATGTTTTAGATGTTCTTTTACATAATTCTTAAACATTTTCCAACGAATTGGGAAACTCTCATTTGCTCTCCCTTTACATTCTATTATAAATGAATCACTTATAAAATCAGGTGTATATTTGATATTTAATATCTTTTTTTCACCTCTATTCTTAAATTCACCCTTTCCGTTAGATTGTTTCTCATAACTTTTATTGTTAAACACAAAACTTTCTTGTAAAACGTATGTTTCTCCTTCGTATTCAGCTTTTATTTTAGCCTTCTTTAAAGCAAGATACATATATTTTTCAAGACCTGAAGCAAATTGAATCCCATCGACTGTGACTTTCTTTGATCTAACGGGACCACGCTTTCTTTTAAATTTTTTCATTAATTTCTTCTCTAGCTGTTTGTATGTATAGCACAGCATCCATAAGTTCTTCTTGTATATCTTGTAGATATTTTGAAAGACCTTTTAATTTAGTTGTACGCTCTTCATCTAATGTGGTTCCGTATTTTGTATAGCCAACATCTGATCTTGATACGAATTTGTCTACGACTCTTTCAACCACAGGGTCTCTAAATGTTACAAATTTAGTTTTTTCGTTTGTTATTTTAGTCATTTTTTATAAATTTAAATTGATTTAATATGGCATCTCCATTGCTAATAGTATAATCCCAAAATAATTCTTCTCCTTTTTTTATATTTCTTAAAGTTATAAAAGGATAATAACCAGAAATAAAAGCTTTTTTATTTACAGCTATATTAGGTTTTTTAGAATGATTTACATGAAATCTAATGCCCATACTATTTAAACCCAACGCAAATATTTGATATATTCCATTTATACTTATAAAAATATCTTTTATTTTAGAAATTATTTCTTTTGGTAATTGTTCTAAATCTTCTTCTGTTATACTTATTGATTGTTCTGACATCAAAGGTGGGAAAGGATCTATATCTTTAGGTATATCTCTAATAGCAACAACTCCTACACCATGAACTTTAGATTGCCCAAAAGTACAATATGTGTTATTTAGATTTTCTAATAAATTATGTTTATTAATTATCATTTTTTACGTATGTTCCGTTAGCCATTTTACCTTTTCTATTCTTAATCTCATTGTATGCTGCTTCGATACAAGTTTCAATATCTGTTCCAATTAAATGAGCTAGGTTAGTTAAAACAACAATACAATCACCAATACCATCTATTACTTCTGGTTCATCGTTTTTAAGCACAGCTCTACATATCTCTCCAGCTTCCTCCATTAGTTTTAGTGTTTGTGTTTTAGGATCACCTCTATCATACAACCCTCTTTCGTCAGCCCATATTCTAATTTTTTTAAAAGCAGAATATTCTACCATTTTCTTTTTACAACATTGTTTTTTACAACATTGTTTTTCTGGAGATAACCCACCAGCTATTGTATTACCATCATAAGGATCGTTATTATCAAAATATCTAGCAAACGCTTTGTTATATACATAACATCTCTTTTCGTTATACATAGATTCTTTTACATTTTTTATGATCCATTTTATAGATTCAAGGGTAATCATGCAATCACCAAATTCTGTCTCCCACTGAAATCCTATACAATCCATAAGTTGGCCTTTTAACTTATTAACTGGGCATGGAAATGTTGTAGTTTGTTCTGTTACATTAATATTCATTTTCATATTATTACATTTTAGTTTATTATAAGGTACTCTATCAACTTTGTAACCATATTCTTTTTGAAGATAAATTTCTAAACCACTAGCGATATCTATATCTTTCGTAGTGCCTAAAATTTCATATTCATCTGGTTCGTAGCCTTGTTGATTTGTAACTCGTTCTTCTAGATCGCGAGTTACCCCGATCTTTTTTCCTGGTATGTGGTATATGTAGTATGTCATATTTTTTTATAGTTAAATTTCTCGAAATCTTCTTTATACTTGTTGTAAATAATATCTAAAGATTCTTTATCGTAATAATCTAATGTGTCATATCTACTCGTTTCATTTACGGGTGATAATTCTATTTTTTTTCCGAGAAAATCATTTAATTCTTTATTTAAGTTTTCATATTTTAATATGACTACTGTTTCATCCACCCAAGCGTACTGTTGTTTAAAAAGGTGGTCATCTTTTTGTAGTTCATAATGATCTAATGTAATCCAACTCTTAAAAGCATCGATAGGTGCTTTTGCTGTGTCAATAATTTTATACTCACCGTTTATATATTGATATGTGTGAAGATTATCGTTATAGTCAGTTAACTCTGTATCTAAGCGATATTTTCTTTGATATGCATACCACGATACCGTTCTATCATAAGGATTTCTTACTATCGCAAACTTTTTATAAGAATCATATTCTTTAGGATTTTCTTTCTTTATTTCATGAATAGTTTTATGTTTGAATGGTGTTTCTAATTCATCTTTTTCAAAAAAAAGTCTTTTAATAGCTGATCCAGCGTTCTTGGGTATATGTACAAATATAAGTTTCTCTTTATCTATTATCATATCTTATCATTATACAAGTGTAAGTTGTGCGCAAAATGGAAGTATGTTCCGGTTTCAATACCCAGCCTAAAAGCCATTAAACCTTGTAGCTTTGAAAATTGATATTGATCATTACAGAAACCATACCAGAGGTCGTTAGAACGCATCGTAACACATATGTCAAGCTTATCGTTTACAATCGTAAATTGTATTGCATAAGTACATGGGGTATCAAACGTAAACGTATCATGTTCTTTGCAATCATATATCGATATAGCTGCTTGTCTAGTATCTGGTTGATGTTTAAGTAAATCAACTACATAATCAATTTGATCGTTACGTTTCCACTGCCAACCATAATTAGAATTAACATTACCATCAGCATCAGCCATACGTTTCCATATTTCCGGTACTTTACCATATACTCTACCTAATTCATTAATATTTCTATCTCCAGATAAATACCATTGCCATTCAGCTTCAGCATATACTGGATTCCATTTTCTTTCTTTGTTCTTGATAGCATTATCCATTGGGTTTTCTATATAAAAACCTACATTAAATAAAGCTTTTGTATCTCCGAATTTTACTCCTTCTCTTATTATCTTATCGTGATAATACTCGTACGCTATATTAGCGTTGTGAAATGTTTTTGTCATAATAGTATTTATAATATTCGTACATTTTAGTTTGTGCGTCGTAACCATTGTATGAATTTGGGTCTAAATGTGTCTTACCATTCATTCTTATTTCCACACTCCAATCTTTTAATCCCCCACCTTCACTAGGAGTCACCGCTACAAAAATATTCTTTTGATGACACCAACTAGCACGTTTCATATCTTCCGCTGTGTAAGGATGTGATCCAGCACTTTTACCTTTTGGTGCTTTGAAATATCTCTTTTTCATTCCCAAGGAAGACCATCAACTTCTGCTGTTATCGGTTCGTTCGGTATGAAACTCCCAGACTTAGGTTCCCAGGTAAAGTGAGACTCAGCCCCGTTTTCACCAAGGTTTTGGAACTTAACTTTAAGTACTTTAACTTTAGTAGTTTTAGCGTCATAGTCTCTATGAACCAAAAGTCCATGATAACTTGCGTCATACCATTCTCCTCCACCCTTAATGTTGTACATAGTAGGTTCTTCAATTTTTCCATCATTTCCTTTATACATTTTAGTTGGATGCGCTACGATAAACGTAAGTACATCGTATTTTTTACAAAACATTTCTATCTTAGTTAGATATTCCATTGTATAACGATTTACATCTTCTGTCTTACAATTTACATCTCTAATCTTATTATATGGATCTATTACTAAACACTTAATACCTTTTCGTTTTACCAATTCTGCTCCCTTACGTAATACATCGTCTAAGGTATAACGATCCATATCTATAAAGTAATAGTTATTGTTTACTTTTTCTGTTACTTGTTTCCATTTATCACTACCTATATCCCCCACACCTGGCATATCCTGCCAAGTCTTACGCATCAATTTGTGAGCGTGGAGATACGTTGGTTGATTTTCTGGACTAGCGAACGCAGTTTTCCAACCATATAAATTATTATAACCAACAACCATTTGATCAACAAAGTCAGACTTACCGCTACTAGGGATACCAGTAACAGTAATAAACTGCCCAGTGTATGTAGAAAAGATACTATCGAAGTTTTGCAATCCGATTTGATATCCTGGTTTAAATCCATTTTTAACAAAGTCTTTAAGTTCATCTTGTATATCGTATAATGTTGTTACTCCTTCTAATGGTACTTGAGTAGATGTGTGTATAGCATTTCGCAACTCTGCAGCTCCATGTTCTATAAGATATTCGTTCGCATCTTTCTCACCATTAAAATCTACTAGATAGCAAACCTCAGCACCAAGACGTCTTACAAACTCTTGTTTTAAAGCTTGTCCAGCATCGTCAGCATCTACCGCTAATATAATCTTAGTTTTATCTTCTAAATAATCAATACAATTATCTAAATAATCTAAGTTGTTTGAATTCAATGTAGCTCCATTAGGAACTGACATTACATTCTTGATACCAGCTTCGTGTAAAGCTAATACATCCATTTCGCCTTCTACAATAACACACCAATCATAACCTATAATACTATTAATATTATAAAATACTTTTTCAGCACCTTTGTATAATTTGAAATTCTTTCTACCATCTCTGTATTTAATGTTGATCAACTGATCACCCATAAAATAATTAAACTGAATGGTATTCTCTTTATCACCTGTCTGAGGCATAAACTCCTTACCTTCACTAACTTGTAAATCTTTTAGTGTTTGTTTAGATATACCACGTTCGTTAAACCATTTTTCAACCTTACTAGTTGGTAAAAGTTTTGGTGAGTGTATGGGTCTAACATAAACCCTCTCACTAGCGCCTTTACGTTGATAAGTGTGTAGTTGAAAAGTGTTGTCACAGTTGTGACAGGTACCGAGACCACGTTCCCAATCGTATGAAGCACATTGCTTCTTACTGTTCTTGGGTTGCCTATCAGATGAACACAGGGGACAAATCCCCTGCGTTGCACCTTCTTTTAAGCCATGTTGATTGAACTTGTCAACCAAGAATCCATTGATCTCTTCTCTATTCATTTAAAACGGTAAATCTTCTTCTTGTTTTGGAACTGGAGCTTGTTGAGCTGGAGCACCATCTCGTGGAGCTGTTTCAACGTTATTTCCATTTGTCCATACTACTTTAACATTTCCTAAATAAGTCTTAGGTGCTTTCGCATCTCTTTCTTCTTTAGTTTGTTCTACAACTACTGGTCCTTGATTACCGAATTGATCCAGTTCATCATTAATAGTAATTGTAATAGGAAGATACTTCCCTTTTTTACCCACAAAGATTTTATCTTTTGGGATTTTGTTTACATCAATACTTGCTTTAATAATACTTGCCATAATTAATTATTTATTAAGGTTACTAATTCTCTTACTCTTTCTACACTTGCTCCAGTTGTTCTTCTGAAGTTGTCAAAACTTTTATGATAAGGGTGTAACCCATCGCGAGTATTACTGTTAACATAGAAGTTATCTACGTTCGCAGGAAATGATCTACCTGATATTGTACAAACTTTACCATAATTTCTTATTCTCTTTGTCATAATTGGATTTTATAAAGTTTTGCTTATGAAATACTGTTTAGGATCAAAGTCCTTGGTATTGTAAAACAAGTCATAAGCTTCGCTTGCTTTACTCACCTTTTCTTCTCCTCGTTCATAAAACTCTGGAGAACAATCAAACATACCTAATTGGTGCGTCGTTTTATCTATTACTATAAATAACATTTCATATCCAAACATTTTACTATAAATATATGCTTGTGAATCATAGTTAAATTTAGATGCTGACCATTTAAATCTATTTATATCTCCTGTTGTTTTTAAATCAATGATTAACTTCTCTTCATGATTAACAATATCTGCTTTACCTTTCCAAGTTTGTCCGAACAACTCTGTAATCATTGGTTTCTCATACTCGTTCATATATCCCGCATTAGTTGGAGATATGAGGTCTCTACATATATCGTTAGCCATAACTTTATCTCTCATTAAAAGAATATCATCTACCTCATGTTCTAATAAACATATCTCTCCTCCGGATAATTCTTTATACTCTTTAGTATTCCTAGTTTTAGATTTAATAATCTTAAAACTTTCTAACTTATCTGGTTCTAGTATACAGGTATGAAAATATCCACCTACAGCGAACGCTGGAGTTCTTTTACTAGGTTCAAAAACATTTAACGGATCTTTTAGTAATTTACCTATATGTGAATTAGATAAAAATTGATTACCAAATTCTCCGTAATAATCTTCGTCGTTACGAAGTTTTTTCAGTATTTGCTTTTTGTCCATTTAATTCTTTTTCTTGTTTAGCTGTTAATTTATATTTAGTCTTAATAGCGTTAACTAATCCTCCTGCTTTAACAAATTCTTTAGCTTTTTCCATTCCATCTTTCGTAATCGGTGTTTTTGCTGCTGCTTTAATTTTACTTACAACGTTAGATTTCTTACCGTGATCATTACTACCATCGGCATCTTGAGTATCATCAATCAAGAATAAATTACCTAAGGCATATTTCTTACCATAAGAAGATGCTGCACCGAATTGCTGAGCGGTTTGCATACCTTTCTGATTAAGGTCTACACCTACTACCGCAGTCGCGTGTATAGCATTTGTGCCATCTGATATTGTTGCTGTTGATTGTAATGTTGGAACAGGATCTGTTGCTATTATTTCTTCATTAATTGTTACTGAAACTCCTTGCTCCAATAGAAATGGTTTAACTGCTTCAAGGATGTCCTCAGCTTTACGGAAGTAGTATTTACCGAAAGCATTGTAGCTAGTTTTCTTGGTCTTTAGCTTAGTCTGAACTATAGCTAGTTTTTGGTTTAATTCTTTCATAATTTATTATTTGGTCTATATATATAATCACACATAATTTTACACTTTTAAATTTATTTTCACTTCTAACTTATAGATAATCAAGTACTTGCGAGTGATCTACATTCTCAATTAGTTTGTCTACAGCTTGCTTTTTTAACTGCGAAACACGCACATAAGAACTACTACCATCAATTCCTAATTGTTTAGCAATTTCAGTTGCAGATTGTTTTTCGCAATCAAGTCCATAAGACAATCTCAACACCTCATATTCTCTCCAATCTAAATGTTTCTTTAATAAACTTTGTAAGTAAATATTTAACAATTCTTGATTATAAGGTTCTGATTCATCTGGTATTTGATATGCCCAATTATTCTCATCTTTAGGTTTATCATCTATACTTAAGAATATAGAATTAAAAAACATTGCTACCATTTTTTTATCTTTTCCAAAATTCTTACGAATTTCATTAAGCTTATGTTCTGGTATTCTCATGTCGCCTCTATTAATATCTATACCTCTTCTAATTGCACCTTTAATTCTTTTAGATAGAAACGACTTAAGAGTTTTTTCTTGATCTTCAGATTGCATAAGAGTTTCTCGATCTAATCTATCTACAGCATGAGTTAATCCTGCGTTTCCTTCTTGTATAAGATCGTTAATACTCATACAACCCGATGCTTGTTGGGAGGTTGAAAATTTCCTTGCTAAGTTTTCTACTAAAGGAGTAAATATTACTATCATCTCATTTCTAGTATAATCAACCCATTCTTTTTTAGGAATTCTTTTTATACTTTCTTCTATATCTCTTTTATATCTTACGTAATTTTGTACGTTATACTTTTTCATATTTTGTTTTTATAGATCCATTCTAATGTTAACGGCCAATCTTTACATCTTTGAGCTGTACCAAACCAAAGCCATGAGCCTTTAAAATCTGGTTGTCCTCTCCATCTACTATCATCAATTAAAATATCTCCGATTAATAAATCTTTTCTATGTGTTAATATTAATTTCTTTTTAAGCCAAGGAAAATGTTCTTCTAACCATTCTCTTTTTGCTCCCCACATATCTGGTCTATCCCATGGTGGTGTTGAAGCTATAAATACATCGAAATCTTGATTTAATTTCCTTAATGCTTGCGAAGCGTCAGGCATAACTTCTAGATTTCTATAATTCACATGCTTATCAGGTCTATGTTTCCACCCACCTTTTTCCGCAGCTTTAGCAAAGTTTGCTATAACTCCGTCCATATCTACATATATTATTTTTTTACTCATCTAATTGTTGGTTTAATAATTCTTTCTCTCGTTTTAATTCTTCTGTCATATTTCTATATACTGTTCTTGTAGAACAATCTAACCCTTTAGCTAGTCTATCTATAGTAATTTTCCATCCACCATGATTTAACATTAACATAATATCATATATATCATCGCCGTGGAATTTTTTAGATTTACCTATTAATGATCCTACTATCCTTAATTTTTCTTCTTTACTCAATATTGTTGGTTTAAATATAACTTTCCTAAGTTTGTTTTTTGGTGGTTCTTCTAAGTCACACATACTAACTTCATATACTATTTTTCTTAATAGATTAACATGTATATTAAAAGAAATAAACCCATGATCTTTATTCCCTATTACTTCAGCTATCTCCATAAATTTATCTTGATCTAACTGTGGATTTAAATACCATAATACTAATAAATGCCATTTAAGAGATCTATATGTATTTATTTTTGCTTTACTTCTAAATAGTTCATAACACTCGTAAGTACCTTCGATGTAAAACATATAACACTCATTCTCCTGATCTGGTTTATCTGTTATAGGGTTTCTACGGTATACAATACGTCTTCTATTAAGAAATTCTAAATTTCTATCGTGTGACATTAGCCTGTTACTCTTTATTCTTAGGGGCTGTTGTCACAGTCCCCATTGGTTTTAATGTGCAAATAACAATTCTTGTTTCATTATCATTATCATTACCATATTTAATTTCATTAAATTGTTTTATTCTCTCTGCTAATTTCTCATTCATAATCTCTTATTGCTTTAAATAACGGATGTCTATAACTACCCGCTTTTGTTCGTTCAAAATACGTGAACGTCGCTGTTTTACCTACCCAACCTTGCATTTCCTTGAAATTGTTTTGTAGATATTCAAATTTATCCATAACAGGCATACCAAACTCATTACCATTAGCATCGACAGCTACGAATTTACCTATTGTACCTATACGTTTGCCTTTACCTTCAACCCAGTCAATGATTTTAGCTTCAGAATCTTTAAAATCCTTAAACTTTCTAAGATTATGAGATCGCTTACATTGATACGTATCATTAGTTCTAACAATAGAACCTTCGTAACCATTTGCTAAATTAATTTTATGCGTCATTTTAGCAGCTGGTTCAGCTGTAATTCTACTTGTAGATACTAAATCTATACAATAACTTTCTTGTAAATTACTTTCTATCCATTCGTTACGCTCTGCAAATGTTTTAGTTTCATCTATGATATCGTAACAATGAAATTGTGTCAACTCAGCAGCATCTAGACGATCCTCGTCTGTTGGTTTTGTTTTTCTGACCAATGATATAATCTTTTCAAAGTTATCTCTTAGATCGTGATTATATAACTCACCATCTAATATAACATTAGGATATTTTTCAAAGAAAGGTTTTAACTCATTTAATATATGGTTTATATTTTTCCATTCTTTACCTGTACGTGAATATGCGGTTATCTTATACCAAGTAACAAGATCATTCTTGGTTACGTCACATTGTATTACACATCTAACACCATCTAATTTTGGTTGTATAAACGTGGGTTTACTATAATCTATTGGTTTTGCGCTAACAGGATATGCTAGCATTGGTTTTTTCCTCATCATTCTTCGTATTCTTTTAGTGCCATTTTAATATCTCTTATTCTTGCTTTTAATAAAGAGCATTTTTCATATTCTTCTTTATCTGTATATAAATTCATTAAAGTCATTAATTGTGCCAATTCACTTAATAAATCTTCTTCTTTTGTCATATCTATATAATCCCAATCAATTTCAGTCATATAAGAACTAGATCTATTATATAATTTATCATGCCAAGCAGTTATTTCTTTTAGCTGAACTAATCTTGCAACGACTTTAGCGGATAATACATCTAAACTTTCATCATCCATAGCAACATCCATTTCTAATGGAGTATTATTCATACTTTCTAATAGTGCTTTTGCTAAATCTTTAATCTCTTTTTTCGTCATTTGTATTTAGTTTGTAATATGATTCATCTAACTGAGAACCGTAAGTTGCTATTAATTTATTTGGTTTACCTACAAAGATACATTTCCATTTATCTGTAAATTCATCGCCATATCCATGAAATATACTTATCCATGTTTCTTTATCATAGTCCGACCATATATAGTATATGTATTCTAGATCACCGTGTAAAGTTTGTACGTGTTCTATTTCACCATAGAAACTTGTATTAGGTGAATCTTTTGATATTGAACAGGCTATCTGTAAGCCTAATCCTTCTGGGTAACCATCATTATGTACATAAAATTGTGCGTGTATTTTATCTGGGTGCTCGCTAAACGATACACCATCCTCGCGTGTTGCGAATCTAACTTGTGCTCTTGTGCTCATTTTCTTGATCTTTAGTTGTTAATATAGTTAATTTATTTTCTATACTTCTTAATATACTATCTGTAGTTCTAAATGCTAAATGAATACTATAATTTAAAGTTTTCAATCTCTCTAAAATTTTATGTTCAATAGAATATTTTTCTTTTGACTCAAAATTTTCTAAAACGTTAGCAAGATCTTGAGGACTTTGATAATCTCTTCCTGGAGAAAAATAAAAATCTTTATATAGAATAGTTGGTAGCATGTTAGCACCTAATAAATCTATTATTTCGTCCCATTCTTTTTTAAAGTCAATATGACTTTTTTCTACAAAATCTAATTTATTTTCTTTTAAAACTTCTTTAACTTGGTCACAGTAAGCGCAAGTTTCACTTGTGTAAATTGTTATTTTTTCTTTCATTTTCTCTATTTTTTAAAATTTGTTTTGATTCTGGGTCTAATTCTGTACAAAAATATGCTTCTGAAATACATATAATTATAGCTATTCCCCATATTATTAATACTGTTTTCATTTAATCTAATAAAACCATATATGCTTCTGGATTGTTCTTTCTAAACCAATCTAAACCTTTTCTAAGTTCGTTTACATCAGTATGTTTATATCCACCGGACATTTCCATCACGATAGATGCTCCAATCACAAAATCATACATAGATAATTCTACGTTATTTAATTCTATACTATCTCCTCCAAATCTATTTTGGACGACAGCTCCTTCCTCATATAGTTCTCCTTTGAACCATTTAGGTAGTTTTTGTTCTTTAATTGTACTCATAATATTTTCCTTTTAAACTGTTTATAATTTCTCTTCCATTTGCTGTATGAAACCCATAACTATGTGTCATTAGGCTGTTAATTGGCTTATTATTTAGCAATAATTTCATTAACTCTTGTTCATCTGCATTAATTTCTTCAGCTATATCTGTTATAGCGGCAGCTAACGCTTCACAATCATGTCTTGGTATAAAACCAAGGTCTCTCATGATGTATTTTTCTACTTCTTTTCCTTTCATAGTTTTATCTATATTTTCTTGAATGATATAACGCTTTTTTAGTCGTCATACTATCGATTTTACTTTGTACTTCTTTCATCATTTGTTTCCAATAATTATAAGTAATAATTGGTCGCTGACCTGTCAGTTCTGCTTCTTCTTCGTGTATTTTTGCTGCGTGTAGAAATGAATCTAGCGCGTCGTCTAAGATAATTCTATCTTGTATGTTAAATTTTACCATTGTTTTACTTTTTTATATATGTTATCAAATTCTAATTTCATACCATTTGTGAGTGGATCAACTCGCTCACCAAATACAAAATGCTTAGTTGTTTTATACATATTTCCAAGATGTTTCATTAGTATTCTATTATTTAATACAAAATAAGTTATACCATAATCACCTCTATAAATACCATCTTTATATTCTTTTACTTCCATTTTAATACCTTTTTTTATCTCTAATTTTATTTAATTTATCTAATAGCTTCATAGCTATATCTATACTGATCTCTTCAGCATAATACATATCATATATTAATCTCCTCATATTCTATATCTTTTATTAATCTACAAAAGTATAACAAACCTTGTTTTCTTAGTAATGTATCACAAAGAAAATATTTCTTTAAATCTTCCATATTAGGATTCTTTAAACCATCTTCTTTTAATACTCTTACTAATTGGTAAGCTTTATCTTTTGTGTATATTATTTCTTTCATATTTAATTTTAGCGGTCTGGACGAGACTCGAACTCGCGACCTCCCGCGTGACAGGCGGGGATTCTAACCAGCTGAACTACCAGACCAAATAAGAGCGCATTAGTTTTAAATCGATTACTCTTATTGTTGTAGCTTGGAGAGGAATCGAACCTCTCAACTCGTCAGTCAGTGTACAATATATGCTTTCGCATTTAGCTCAACCTTTACGGGGCTATTGTACTCCATCTCAAGCTTAGTCCTACACGGCAATCATATTAAGGGTTACTACCCACCGACGGACTTACCAGTTATACTAACCAGCTCGTGCGCAAGAGTTACTCGCCTAACGTTTACTGATTCAAATATAACACGTCTCTCAGCTGCTCACGCAACATTCACTGAGACTATATAAAACGAGGGTGAGATACACTTCCGTCAGCGTAGCTGTCACACTCACTCTCGTATATTTAACTAGCTATTGTCATCCAATACCTGTTTTATTTCTTCAGTTGAAATTTCTGCAAATAGTTTTTCAACTGCACAATAAATCTTATCTGCTACTTCGTGAGTATCTTCAAAACAAACGTTACTCATAGACACTCTATTATCATAATCTATCTCAAACTCACAAGTAACACCGCCATCAAGTTCAATACCTTCAACAGCTTCAGTAATAGTCTCGTTTATCTTATCTAAAAACTCTGAAGTTACTTTAGGTTTACCTAAATCTTCTAATTCTTTATCTATAACGGCTATCTGAGCTTTATAGTCAGTGCATAAGTCGTTATTTTCACTCAACATTAATTCTAACGCTGATTTCTTGTTTTTTAATACTTCTTTATTCATCATATTTATCTTTTAATTCGCCATAACTTTTCATTATAGTTATTATTTGTTCTTTTTCTAATCCAGATAGATCACCAACTGTTCTAACATCAAACATATTAGTAACTCCAGATTCTTGTACGTCTACGTACGCTTCAAATTGTTCTTTTGTAATTTCACTCATAATTTTTAATTTTGTAAGAATACCGCAAATACTTTACCTGTAGTTCCTAATGGTCGTTTTTCTTTGACTTTTGGTTCTTTTAGTCGCTCTTTGCTCCAATATTTCGGATTCTTGCTG